>Ga0207929_1000018_pt1 | contig 117743 bp, 118 predicted proteins | sample NGESurdeep072012_FD_184466 | JGI IMG/M metagenome (GOLD analysis project Ga0207929, IMG submission 184466) | Arctic peat soil microbial communities from Barrow, Alaska - NGEE Surface sample 53-1 deep-072012 (SPAdes) | ecosystem: Environmental > Terrestrial > Soil > Wetlands > Peat ... | reverse complement strand
CGCGAAGTGCGTGCAATCCACCTCCCCCGTAACAACGGGGGAGGAAACTCCACGAGCAACGCCCCTACTGGCTCGCCCAGATGATCCGGTGAATGAACGCCACGTCCGCCATCGGGAAGTTGCGGTCTTCGAAGGCCGCGTTGAACGATTTGAGCTCGATGTGCCGCGCCGTCTGGCGCGCCAGCTGCTTGGCCATCACTTCGCCGGCATGGGTTTTCACCACCACGCGGTCGCCGCGCCGCACGCTCGCCGCCGGCGACAGCACGATGCGGTCGCCGTCGCGATAGACCGGCAGCATGGACTCGCCGGCGATCTCCAGCGCATAGGCGTGCTCGTCGGCGACTTCCGGGAACGGGATCTCGTCCCAGCCCGCGCCGCGCGGAAATCCGGCATCGTCGAAGAAGCCGCTGCTGCCGGCCTGTGCCAGGCCGATCAGCGGCACGCTGCGGCTGAACGAGCGGCGCAGCGAGCCGTCGCGTCCGATCAGCGCGACGAATTCGTCGATCGTCGCGCCCGTCGCGTTGAGCACTTTCGAAACGCTCTCGGTCGACGGCCAGCGCAGCTTTCCGTTGGCGCCGCCGCGCTTGCTCTTGTTAAATGTCGTCGGATCGAGTCCGGCCAGCTTGGCGAGACCGGACGCCGAGAGTCCGTGTCGCGCCGCCAGCGAGTCGATGGCATGCCAGATTTGGTTGTGGGTCAGCATCATGATAATCCGTAAGAAGCCGGTCCGCAGGACAGGGTAATTGTTCCTAGAAATACGTTAATGGTAGGAATTACCACTCCTTTTGCCTCCCGGTCTAGAGGGAAAATGCAATGATTTTGGCCGCCGCAACCTCCCTTTTGCGGCTTTTTCCCGCGGAAACCGCGCATCGGGCGACTCTGCGCCTGACGAAAACCTGTGCACCGTTGTTGCCCGGCGCCCGGCCCGACGACGAACGGCTCGCCGTCGACGCGTTCGGCCTCCGCTTCCCCAACCCTATCGGCCTCGCCGCCGGCTTCGACAAGGACGCGCAAATCCCGGCTGCGATGGCAAAGTTCGGATTCGGTTTCGTCGAATGCGGCACCGTCACGCCGCGCCCGCAGCAAGGCAATCCCAAGCCGCGCCTGTTCCGCCTCGCGCGCGACCGCGCCGTCATCAATCGCATGGGCTTCAACAATGGCGGCATGGACGCGGCGGCGGCGCGTCTGGCGCGACGAAAAAGAAGCGGCGTCGTCGGCATCAATATCGGCGCCAACAAGGATTCCGCCGACCGCGTCGCCGATTATCGCGCCGCCTTCGCGACGCTGGCGCCGCTCGCCGATTACGTGACGGTGAACGTCTCCTCGCCCAACACGCCGGGCCTGCGGGGGCTTCAGAACAAGGACGAGCTGGCCGCGCTTCTGCTGGCGCTGACCGACGCGCGCGCGAAACTTTCGCTGCGCACGCCGCTGCTGCTCAAGATCGCGCCCGACCTCGACGGCAACGCGCTCGACGACATCGCAGCCGTGCTCGCTCTTGCGGGTATCGAAGGCCTCATCGTCTCCAACACGACCATCGCCCGGCCGCCGACCTTGCAGAGCCCCCTGGCGCGCGAACAAGGCGGCCTTTCCGGTGCGCCGCTGTTCGATCTCTCGACGCGGATCCTGCGCGAGATGCGCAGCCGCACCGCGCTGCCGCTGATCGGCGTCGGCGGCATCGCCGGCGGCGCCGACGCCTACGCCAAGATCCGCGCCGGCGCGAGCCTGGTGCAGCTCTACTCCGCCCTGGCTTTTCAAGGCCCCGGTCTCGTCAAGCGCATCAAGCGGGAGCTGCTCGCCTGTCTGGAGCGCGACGGCTTCGCGAAATTATCAGACGCTATCGGAGTGGATGGCCGCTGACTCTTTCATCCCCGTAACAACGGGGGAGGAAAAATCATCCGCCCAATTTCCGCGCGTCCTGCCCACGGCGTGGGCATAAACCATTTCGAAAAAGCCCTGCGCGGCGCGGCTTTCGCCGCATGGCAGCGGCGGCGCAATTCATGCACAATGGATTTTCGGGGCGGGGAAAATCGGCGATGGGTACGTGGCTGGACGTGTGGCATCTGGTGCTGGGCATCGTCGCGCGCCAATCGCCCTTCGCCCAGATCATGGTCGCGACCGGCGCGGTGTTCGTGGTCGTGATGGCGATCGAAGGTCTGCGCACCAGCCTGCTCGCCATCTGGCGGGCGCACAAAGCGGTGCCTGGTCTGCCGCCGTCCGCCGGCACGACGCTCGCGACATCCGCGCCGCTTTCGAAAAGTTTTTCCGCAGGCGCCGCCGCGCGCTTCGCTGCCGTCGCATCGCGCAGACCCAAGCCGTTAACGCTGTCTCCCCGCCAATTCCGCAGCCCGCGGCCCAAGATACGGCGCCACCCGATGCTCGAATTCGCCTTGGCGGAGCCGCTGCACGAAAATCCGGCAAATGCTCCTCTGCAGCTGCGCGACGCGCTATGATGCTCCCATAAAATGGGGGGCCCTTTGCCGGGGAAAACATCATGCAGGAAGATGTCGGAAAACTCGTCGTGCGCCTTGGCGTCGGCGCACTGTTGCTGCTTCACGGCGTGCACAAGCTTTTGACCGGCATCGCGCCGATCAAGACGCTGGTGGTCAACGCGCATCTGCCAGATCTCATCGCCTATGGCGTTTATCTGGGCGAGATCGCGGGCCCCATCCTCGTCATCCTGGGCCTGTTCAGCCGCGTCGGCGGCGTGCTCATCGTGCTCAACATGATCGTGGCGATCCTGCTGGCCGGCATGGCGAGCCTGTTCACGCTGAACGCGTTCGGCGGCTACGCCCTGGAGCTCGAGATGTTCTTCCTGCTCGGCGGCTTGTCCGTGGCGCTGCTCGGCGCGGGACGGTTGAGCTTGAATATCGGCGGACGGTGGAATTGATTTACTTCTCCGTCGCCCCCGCTTTAGCGGGGGGAGAGGGTCCGGCAGCGGCCGCTGCCGGACGGTGAAGGGGGCGGTGAAGGCACAGGCGATATGCTTTCACCATCCCCTCACCCTATCCGCCTGCGCTGACGGTCGATGGAAATCGCTTGCGAATAGGACCGTTAGGTAGGTCGACACGAAACGACAGGCGGGTTTGTATTGTCTATTGTGCGCGCGATGATTGATCCGACGGTCCTGGAGAGTCTACTGCGCGGGATTGCTATCGGTGGGTTCGTCACCGCCGGCGCGGCGCTCGCGCTGACATCTGAAAAGGTGTCGGCGCGCTGGATAGGCGTTGCCTTCTTTTTATGTGCTATCGGCCATGTCGTAGATAACGACGCGGCACTGCGCGGCACGAACGCTCATGCCGGGCTCGTTAGCTGGATACCGTCGGCGCTGGCGCCGGCGCTGTTCTGGGCTTTCACGGTCGCGTTATTTACCGATAACCCGAAGTTTCCTTTGTGGCGGATCGGCCCGGCAGCGATAGCGCTGCTTCTGTCTGTCGCCGTGGCACTTACACCGCCGATCGCAGCGCACGTATTCTCCATCTCCTATGTTGCTGTCTCAGCAATACTCGTCGCGCACGCCTTCGTGGTGATATGGCGCGGCTGGCGGGACGATCTTGTCGAGCGACGCCGTGGGCTGCGCGCACCGGTCCTGGCGGCAGGAGCCGCCTATGTTCTCATCGTCGCAACAGGAGACTTCGGGCATGTCGTCGGTCTGCCATTTCAGACTACGCCGCTCGTTCAAGCTTGTGCCCTGGCTCTGCTCGCCATCGCTGCAGCTCTTATTCTCCTGCGTGTGGATGAGGTTCTTTTAGGATCGCGCGTCGCGCGGCGGTTGCCGTTGGTGCAAATATACCCGGAAGTGGACGCGTCGGATGGACCGATGCTGGGCCGGCTCAATCGCGCCCTGGATGACGAAGAGGTTTGGCGGCGTGACGATCTGACCATCGGGGCTTTGGCAACGCACCTATTGGCGCCCGAACACCACCTGCGCCGCCTGATCAACGGCAGGCTCGGATATCGCAACTTTGCAGCCTTGCTGAATGAACGGAGAATTTCCGCAGCTAAGGTCGAACTCGCCGGTTCCACCCACAAACCGGTTTCCTCTATCGCATTCGAACTGGGATATGGGTCGCTCGGCCCGTTCAATCGGGCCTTTAAGGCAGCGACCGGGAAGACGCCCACCGAGTGGCGACTATCGCCGAACTCAAATATCCCGCCCCAAAACTGAAATGCACTCGCCGTTTTCGAACGCGGCGAGACACCCAGCTTCCGATCTGATCTTTCCGCACAGCAGTTGCGAGATCGAGGTTGAAGATGCGCTGGATAACCTGGTTGAAATGGGTCGGAGGCGTGTTCGCTGGACTATTTCTAGCGGCGGGTGGTCTCTTTTACACGCTATTGCCACCGAGTCTTCCCGTACCGCCACAATCCGACATCGTCATATCCGGTGTTACAGTCATCAATCCCGGAATGGACCGGTTATCCGATCGCACGGTAGTTGTGCATGACGGGCGTATCGTCGCCGTGCGGCCTCGTGTGGCCACCGATCCGACACCTATTTGCCGTGGCTGCTACGTCATACCTGGTTTGATCGACGCCCATGTCCACACGCCGCCGAGCATTGCGATAGGTAACCAGCGCCTCTTCGCTCTGCTCTATCTCGAATATGGCGTAACGAGCGTGCGCGATTTGGGTCAATCCGACACCTCCATCCATGCTCTGGCGGATGATCTTAACGCCGGACGTATCGTTGGACCGCATATGTATCGCTGCGGTCCGGTTCTCGACGGCGATCCACCGGGTTGGCCGGCCGCGTGGAAGGTGACCACTGCGGCCCAGGGCAAGGCAGCGGTCGATGAATTGGTGAAAGAGGGGGTCGATTGCATCAAGGTGTATAACGAGGTGAATGTCGCGACCTATCGCGCGATTGCAGCGGAAGCTGCACGCTTCAAGCTGCCGTTGATTGGTCACGTCCCGCATCGAGTCGGGCTCACCGGCATGCGCAATTTCGAAGCGCAACATCTTACGGGCGTTTCCTACCTCTCGCGCCCGCCACCGCCGGTTGGCGTCGACATGCTCTTTGAAGATATCTTAGCCACGACTGATGAGGATATCGATCACGCGATTGATGTCATGGCCGCTCGCCATATCGCCATCACGCCGACATTGGCAAGTCCCGGACTGCGGCTCATCGCTTCTGACCCTCATCGCTTTCCGCCAACCGCCGCTTCGCAGGTTCTGCCCGCGTTCTGGGGACCGATGTGGGGTATCCTTGCCAATCATCCACATGGCGGTGCGCAGATCGCAGTCCAAATCGCAGCAATTCCGCGTATGCGCACTATTGTCGGTCGCGCCCGGACCCGTGGAATCGACGTACTGGCCGGCACCGATACATTGATGCCATGGGTTGTGCCCGGCGAGGCGCTTTTGTTTGAGATCGATCAACTCGCACTTGCCTTTGGCGACAAGCAAGCCGCTCTGGCGGCAGCGACAACTGTAAACGCGCGGCACGTCGATCCAGCCCGCATAGGTATGATCGCCGCAGGAATGCGCGCCGATATCCTGCTCCTGCCATCCGATCCAACGCGGGATCTGCGAGCGCTGCGCAGATGGAAAATTGAGATCGCCGATGGACGCCGCTACGACCGAGCTTTGGTGGATGGGTGGCTCGAACTCTATCGCGACCACTTTCACGGTTTTATCTATTCCGCGGTCATGGACGCAGTGACGGCGCTGACTATTGACCACTTCAACAACTCGGCGAACAAGAGAGCTTGAATAGTGAGCGGTTACCGCGCACCGCATCGGGGAACTGTTAGGCGGCGAGCTAGAGAATTGCTGGATTTAATAGTCGCGGTTGACCCCGAGTCAAACAGTACCGCCCTCCAAGATTATCACGATCGACCGGTGCCCAAAGTGTGGCTCGATTTCGAGATACCCCCCGAAGGGGAGAGGGAATATTTCTTTTCTACCCCTTCAGCAAAAAATGCCCCCGCAGCGCCGCCACCGGCCGGCTCTCATCCTCCTGCCACATCTGCGCATGCACGTTGACGACGCGGCGGCCCTGGCGCGCCAGCCGTGCGCTGGCATAGCTCGTCATCGCGCGGCCCGTGCGCAGATAGTCGATGGTGATGTCCACCGGCTTGGAAAAGGCGGCGCTCTTGGTGTCCCACACCGTCTGCACGATGGCCGCGGTCTCCAGCAGCGAGCCGATGACGCCGCCATGGATCGCCGGGATTATCGGATTGCCGACCAATTTGGCGGCGAACGGCATTTCCAAGACGACACGGCCGTCCACCAGAGTCGCCGTCACGCCCAGAAAGGCGCAATAGGGCACCGCCGCGACCAGCGCGTTGATGTCCGGAGCGACGCCTTCGCGCGCCGCGCGCGCCAGCATTTCCATCGCCTCAGGCTCCGGCTCGAAGTTCGGTCAGCATGCCCCCCGAGCGGAGCTCGGTGAGGATAAACGTTCCGACCGCTGTCGCGATCGGCTCGTCCGCCGACTCCTGATAGGCGCGGCCGCGCGCGAAGACGATCTGGCGCGTGATCTTCACGCACTCGCCGACCACGAAGATGTCCGCGCCGGGCTTGGCCGCCTTCATGTAGTCGATCCGCAGATCCAGCGTCGCATAGCTGGTGCTGGCGCGCTTCGCCGGGTCGTTGATGATCACGCCCAGCCCGGATCCCACCGCCATGCCGCAGGCGTGGTCGAGCAGCCCGCTGATCGCCCCGCCATGCACCACGCCGGTGTCGGGATTGCCGACGAGTTTGTCGGCGTAGGGCAGGCGCATGACCGTCCGGCCCGGAACGGCCTCGGTCACTTCGGCGCCCAGCGCCTGGATGAAGGCGGTGCCGGCCTGGGATTTCATCAGGCTCAGCAGATCGTTCGGCGGTTCGGTCATCATTCCAGGTGAAAGGGCCGGGCCGGCTCTGTCAAAGGTGACACTTGAAACCGGACGTGTAAGCCCCTAGTTGAAAGTCGTCGGCCGGAACGTTTTCGGCCGCGCCCGAAAAGGGCGGAAGAGGGGGGACCCCCCTCCATTTTTTTGAGGTTCGAATAGGCGAAAATCGCCCGCGGCGAAGTCGAAAACAATACGATGTGGCGAGAGCCATCCGACCTACTACATCTAGTAGGTGTTCGTGATCGCACCTTTCCCGGAAATTGACGGCGTGTCACGAACCGTTAGAGTCCAGCGGTGTCATCCGGAATCGGACCCGTCATGGATCAGTCCCTCGCCAAACCTTCGCCGTCCACCCGCGCCGCGCCGCTCGGCAAGCGCGAACAGACCAAGGTCCAGAACCGCGACCTGATCCTGGAAGCCGCCCGCCAGGTCTTCGCCGAGCTCGGCTTCGGCGCCACCACGGTGCGCGACATCATCCGCGCCACGCCGCTCGCTAGCGGCACCTTCTACAACTACTTCAAGTCCAAGGAGGAGGTTTACCAGGCGATCCGGGACGACGTGGCCCTCGCCATCCGCCCGCGCCTGCGCGACGAGCGCCAGCGCGCCAAGACGGTCGAGGAGTTCATCGGCAGCACCTTCCGCACCTTTTTCGAGTTCGTCACCGACGACAAGGTCAACTTCCGCACCATCCGCCACAGCGCCGACACGACGCGGGTTCGTATGGATACCCCTGAAGTCGTCGCCGGCTTCGAGGAGTTGCGCGAGGACATCGAGCGCGCCATCGCCGCCGGCCTGTTCCCGCCGGTCGACGCCGACTTCCTGATGGCGTCCATCGTCGGCGTCGCCTTCGAGATCGCCGAGCGCATGATGAGCCGCGAAAGCCCCGATCCGGCCGCCGCCGCGACCTTCGCCACAGCGCTGTTCCTCGGCGGCATCCGCACGCTGCCGCATGCCGATCACCCGGCCGCGGCGGCGGGCACGGCATGAAGGCACTCCCTTGAAAGCGATTATCTGCCGTGCCATCGCCGAAGACATCGGCACGCTGAAGCTTGAAGACATCGAACTGCCGCCGCCGAAGCCGCAAGAGGCGCGCGTCCGCATCCGCGCCGCCGCGGTGAACTTCCCCGACATCCTGACCGTGCAGGGCAAATACCAGCACAAGCCCGAACTGCCCTTCACGCCCGGCAGCGAAGCCGCCGGCGACGTCATCGCCATCGGCTCGGCGGTGACGAATGTGAAAATCGGCGACCGCGTCATCTGCGGCGGCCTTGGCGGCTATGCGGAAGAGATGCAGGTCGCCGCGGCGTCGCTGCGCGCGATCCCGAACGGCATCGGCTATGCCGAAGCCGCCGGCTTCACGGTTGCGTATCTGACCGCCTATGTCGCGCTGGTGCGCCGCGCGCAATTGCAGAGCGGCGAATGGCTGCTGGTGCACGGCGCCGCCGGCGGCGTCGGCCTCGCCGCCGTCGATCTCGGCAAGCATCTGGGCGCCAAGGTGATCGCCACCGCGTCGACGCAGACCAAGCGCGACTTCCTGAAAAGCTACGGCGCCGACCACGTCCTCGAACCGTCCGGCTTCAAGGACCAGGTGAAAGAGATCACCGGCGGCCACGGCGCCGACGTGATCTACGACCCCGTCGGCGGCGACGTCTTCGACGAGAGCACCAGATGCATCGCCTTCGACGGCCGCATCACGATCATCGGTTTCACCAGCGGCCGCATCCCGCAGATCGGCGTGAACATGCCGCTGATCAAGGGCTACAGCATCCTGGGCGTCCGCGCCGGCGAATACGGCCGCAAATTCCCCGAGAAGGGCCGCCAGAACATGTTCGCGATCACAAAATTATTGGCCGAAAAGAAAATCCGCCCGCACATCCATGCGCGGTTTCCGCTGGCACAAGCCGTGGATGCGATGCGCACCCTGCAAGATCGTAGTGTGATCGGGAAAGTGATCATCGAACCATAAGCACCACTGTCATCCCCGGCTGAGCGATGCGAAGCATCGCGAAGGGAAGGGGACCCAGGCGTTCAAGCAGTCTCGATTGCTGAAGAATGATTCGCTATGCTATGCGCATGCGACAGCATCTCTACTATGTCTACATACTCGCCAGCCGACGTAACGGCACGCTCTACGTCGGTGTTTCCAACGACGTCATGCGGCGCACATGGGAGCATAGGAACGATCTCGTCGAAGGCTTTACGAAAAAGTACGGTGTGCACATTCTCGTTTGGTACGAATTCCACGAGGACATCAACGTAGCCATCGCTCGCGAGAAGCGCCTAAAGCGCTGGAATCGTGCATGGAAGATCAAGCTGATCGAAAAGAACAATTCCGGCTGGAACGACATCTACGACAGGCTAACCGGAGAGATCGCGCTGCCGGATATGCCTGGGTCCCCTTCCCCTCGCATTGCTGACGCAATGCTTGGCCGGGGATGACAGCTTGGTTCAGGCGTTCAACTTATCCAGCGCCTTCAAAATCGCGCCCGTCATCTCCGTCGTCCCGACCTTGTTCATCCCCGACTGCATGATGTCCGGCGTGCGGTAGCCGTCGGCCAGGACGCGCTCGACCGCCTTCTCCAAAAGTTTGGCATCGTCGCCGCGGCCGAAGGAATAGCGCAGCGCCATCGCGAACGACAAAATGCAGGCGATCGGGTTGGCGATGCCCTGGCCCGCGATGTCGGGCGCGCTGCCGTGGATCGGCTCGTACAGCGCATGCTGCTTGCCCGACGCATCCTTGGCGCCCAGCGAGGCGCTGGGCAGCATGCCGAGCGAGCCGGTCAGCTGCGCCGCCTCGTCCGACAGCACGTCGCCGAACAGATTGTCGGTCACGATGACGTCGAACTGCTTGGGGTTGCGCACCAGCTGCATGGCCATCGCATCGGCCAGCATGTGGCTGAGCTGGACGTCCGGGAATTCCTTCGCGTGCACCGCCGTCACGACCTCTTTCCACAACACGCCCGTGACCATGACATTGCTCTTCTCCGCCGAGGTCACCCGATTGCCGCGCAGCCGCGCCAGTTCGAACGCCACCCGCGCGATGCGTTCGATCTCGCGCGTCGTGTAGATCTGCGTATCGACGGCGCGCTTGCTGCCGTCCGCCAGCGTCGTGATCTCCTTGGGCTCGCCGAAATAGACCCCGCCCGTCAGCTCGCGCACGATCAATATGTCGAGCCCCGCCACGAGTTCGGGCTTGAGGCTCGACGCATCCTTCAGGGCGTCGAAGCAGATCGCCGGCCTGAGGTTTGCGAACAGCCCCAGATCCTTGCGCAACCGCAAGAGCCCGCGCTCCGGCCGCTTCTCGAACGGCAACCCATCCCACTTCGGCCCGCCCACCGCGCCGAACAGGATGGCGTCGGCGGCCCGCGCCTTGGTGATGGTTTCGTCGGGCTGCGACGTGCCCAGCGTCTCATAGGCGATGCCGCCGATCAGGCCTTCCTCGGTCTCGAACGCGATATTGCGGTTGGCCGTGAACCAGCCCAGCACGCGCCGCGTGTCGTCGATCACCTCCGGCCCGATGCCGTCGCCCGGCGTAAGCAATATCTTGTAAGCCATGATCTATTTCCGCATCCGCGGCAGCCGCTCCGCCGTCTCCGGCCCGCGCCCTTCGCTGCGATGGACTTCGTGCGCCAGGCCGGCTTTCAGCGGCATGCCGTCGGTGTCGTCGACGAGCTTCTTGATGGCGCGGGAGGAGCGCCAGGAATTGGCCAGCACGTCCTTCACGAACGCCGCGACCGCCGCGTCGAGCTCGGCGTCCGGCACGCAGATATTGGCCAGTCCCATGGTCTCGGCCTGCCGTCCAGAGAAACTGCGGCCGCTGAACGACATCTCCAGCGCCTTGGCGCGCCCGATGCGGCGCGGCAGGCGCTGCGACAGGCCCCACACCGGCACCAGGTCCCACTTGCCGTGCGTGTCGCCGAACTTGGCGCTCTCGCCGGCGATGATGATGTCGGCGGCCAGCGCCAGTTCCAGCCCACCGGTCAGGCAGTGGCCCTGCACCTGTGCGACCACCGGCATCGGCAGGCTGGCCAGCCGCTCCACCGTGTCGCTGCGGAATTTGGAATTGTCACCGTCGTTGAACACGCCGCCGAGATCGCCCAGATCGTTGCCGGCGCAGAAGCTGCGGCCAACGCCCTTCAGCAGCACGCAGCCGACCTTGTCGATATTCGCCGCCGCATAGTCCACCGCCGCCGCCAAACCTTTAAAGCTGTCGAAGCCGAGCGCGTTCAGTTTCTCTGGCTTGTTCAAGGTCAGCGTCAGCAGACCGTCTTTCAATTCGCGCAATACCGCTTCGCTCATCTCCGCCTCCACTCAAGCCCAGGGCATTTCACGTTTCCGCTTCGCTTCGAAGTCGGAAATCTTGGTTTCCTTCTGCAACGTCAGGCCGATATCGTCCCAGCCGTTGAGCAGGCATTGCTTGCGGAACGGATCGATCTCGAATTTGATGCAGCCGCCGTCCGGGCCGCGAATCTCCTGTGCTTCCAGATCGATGGAGACGATGGCGTTGGCGCCGCGCTCCGCGTCGTCCATCAGCTTGTCGATCTGATCCTGCGGCAGCACGATCGGCAGGATGCCGTTCTTGAAGCAGTTGTTGTAGAAGATGTCCGCGAAGCTGGTCGACAGGACGCAGCGGATGCCGAAATCCAGCAGCGCCCAGGGCGCATGCTCGCGTGACGAACCGCAGCCGAAATTGGCCCCTGCCACCAGGATCTGCGCCTTCTTGTAGGCCGGCTTGTTGAGCACGAAGTCCGGGTTTTCGCTGCCGTCCGCCTTGGTCCGCATCTCGTGGAACAGCGCCGAGCCCAGCCCGGTGCGCTTAATGGTTTTCAAAAATTGCTTGGGGATGATCATGTCGGTATCGACATTGATCATGTTCAGCGGCGCCGCGACGCCGGACAGTTTCGTAAAGGGTTCCATGGCGGGCGGACCATAAAGCAAACCGAAATCGCCGCAAACCGCGTGTCAGACCGGGTCGGTGTCGTGAAAGCGCGTCAGGTCCACCACCCGTCGGCCGTGCGGCGTCAGCGACAGCACGTCCACGAAGCGCCTATTCCACACGATATCGTCGGCGCCATAGGCATGCCGCGCATAGACCCGGTCCGCCAGCGTCTCGTCGACGCCGCTCAGCATTGCGATGACCTCGATCTGCTGCTCGACCATCATCTGGGCCGTCACCCCGTAAAGCGGGCTGGAGCGGTCGATGCGGTGCATGATCGTCCAGGACAGGGCGAACAGCGAACTGCGCTGCCGCGCCGGTTTCATTTCCTCGAAGCGCCGCATCACGATGCCTTCGCGGCTGGTCTGCTGGCGCGCCATGGAAAGCTTGATCTCGGCATCCAGGATCGAATTGCCGCGTTGGTTGGCGGTCCGGAACATCAGCGTCGGCACGCCGTCGAACGACGTGATGACGGCGCAGTTGGAAAACACGATGCGCGCGAAGGGCCGCGAGAAGCGCGCGAAAATCGTGCCGGTGAACAAAGCGAGCGTGAGAAGCGAGACGAAGCCCTCGATGCTCACGATGATGTTGGCATAGGTCGATTGCGGCATGAAGCCGGTGTAGTTCATCGACGAAATGGTCTCGAAGCTGAACAGGAACACGTCCCAGAAATTGCCGTGCCGGCTGTTCGCCAGCCCGCTGGGATCGGCGAGATAGAGCAGGGCGAAGATGAAATTGACCGCCACGAAGAAGCCCAGCAGGCCGGCGAAGAACAGCCACCACGGCGCCGTCAACACGGCGTGATAGACGTCGGTCCAGCGTGTCTGGTCCTGGCCCTTGACGATGGCGACGCGCTTGCCCGGCCGCTCGTGGATCAGGTTCGGCGGCCGGCGCGGCAATGGCTTGTCGTGCTCGCTCACGCGTTTGGCGCGGGCTGCCGGTGCAGCAAGCCTTCTAGCCCGAGATCTTCGTCAATCCTGGACCAATGGATTCCGTGCCCGGCTGCCGACAACTCCCAAGCCTCGCGATCAGACTGCGACGCGTTCTTCAACTTCGGAAACCAATCGAGCGGAGCGCTGATTTTTCGGCCGTCGCGCAGTGTTACCGCGAGCGTCGTGTCCGTGATCGCGACGTCGGCGATAATTTCTGCGATATGGTTGATCATATAAATATTATGTCATGGCCCGCGAATGCGGGCCACCCAGGTGATACCGGAATAATGGGAAGTTTGGCTGGCTCAACAAATAACTTCAATTTCTCCCTTCTGACATAAAATGACGTAGCGATTGTCAATGCGCAGGACATGAAAGCCTCGCGCTAACGCCTCTGCCTTCAAGTCGCTAATCGATGACGTCGTATGGATGGCCGTTATGCTGCGGTGAAGTAGACCTCCGCGCCTGACAGCTTTCGCTTTGAAAATCCTCTTCGCAGCTTGGCGCCGCGCAAAAGGTGATGGCTCTGATTTGGGCATTGTCCCTCTCCCAATCTCGATGTTGGTTCAATCACACCTGGGTGGCCCGCATTCGCGGGCCATGACAGTGAGGGGATGGTGCGAAGCGCATCTCTATCCACCCCGCTTCGCCGCCTCGATGTAAATCGCCCACCGCTTGCCGTGTTCGCGCCCCAGCTCGTGCAGGTAGTCCCAGCTGAACAGGCCCGTGTCGTGCCCATCGTCGAAGCGGATGCGCACGGCGTAGTTGCCGACCGGCTCCAGCGCCTCGATCGTCACGGCTTCCTTCCCCGTCACGATCTTCTTCTGGCCGGCGCCATGGCCCTGGACCTCGGCGCTGGGCGACTCGACGCGTAGATATTCCGCCGCCAGCACGAAGCGTTCGCCGCTGTCGTATTCCACCGTCAGCTGCGTCTTGGCCTTGTTGAGCCTTATCTCTGTTGGCCAGGGGCGCTTGGCGGCCCCACTTTTTTCAAGAACCGTCATTTGGCGTCGCGCTCGGCGTCCGTCAACTCGCGCGCCTCGCCCGCCAGCATGATCGGCACGCCGGCGCGGATCGGATAGGCGAGGCCGGCCTGCTTGCTCACCAGTTCGGCCTTCTCGCGGTCGTAGCGCAACGGCCCCTTGGTCACCGGGCAGACCAGAATCTCGAGCAGTTTGGCATCGGGCTCCATCGCCTCAGTTCACCGTGTTCGAGCCGCTGGCCGCGCTCGCCATCTCCAGCAGCGCCAACAGCGTGCTCACCCGCTCCGGCCAGCCGGGCGCCTCCAGCAGCGCCTGCTTCTCGTTCGGCTCGAACGGGCACAGCATCGCCAGCGCGTTGACCAGCGTTTCGGCCGGCGCGTTCATCACACTGCGCCAGTCGGCCTTCAGCTCACGGCGCTGCAGATATTCGTTGAGCGCCGCGAGCAGCCGCTCGCGCGGAAAATCCTCGTCGTCGCGCTCCGCCAGGTCGCCGGCGAACGGCGCGTAGTCCGCCGCCACCTGGCGGAACGGCGTCGACACCGCGATCTCGGGCGCCACGCGAAAGCGGCAGATCCCGGTCAGCGTGATCAGGTAGCGGTTGTCGTCGGTCTCGCGATAACCCGTAATGCGCCCGGCGCAGCCGATCGCCGACAGCGCCGGCTTCAAGGCCTTCTCCTCGTTCTCGGTCGGCTGGATCATGCCGATCATGCGGCTACCCGACAGCGCCGCCTCGACCAGCGTCAGATAGCGCGGCTCGAAGACGTTCAGCGGCAATTGCCCCCGCGGCAGCAGCAGCACGCCGGTCAGGGGAAAGATGCCCAGCGTCGCCGGCAGATCGTCGATGCTGTGATAGCGCCCGACCACGCCGACCTCACGAAAACAGGATGGTGGAAAGCTTGCGCCGCGCGTCGATGGTGCGCGGATCGGCCGGCCCCATCGCCTCGAACAAGGTCACCAGGTGCTTGCGCGCCGCGTCCTCGTTCCATTTGCGGTCGCGCTTGACGATGTCGAGTAGCTGGGCGATGGCGCCGTCGCGGTCGCCGGCGCCGTCCAGCGCCAGCGCATAATCGAAGCGCGCCTGGTGATCCTTTGGGTCGGCCTCGACTTTCGCCTTCGCCGCCTCGATGCCGTTGGCCGCCGCCGAGGATTGCTCGCGCAGCTTGAGTTCGGCCTGCACCGCGACCACCGCCTCGTCGCTCGCCGCGTCGGGACGGACCAGCAGCAGCGTCGTCTTGGCGCGCTCCAGATCGCCGCTCTTGAGATAGCAGCGCGCCAGCCCCGCCACCGCCTTGGGATGTCCCGGCTCGTCCTGCAGCACATGGGCATAGGCTTGCGCCGCCTGCGTCACGTCGCCGGCCGCGAAGGCTTCATCGGCAACGGCCAGCACTTCATCGGCGTGGTCGTGACCGCCAGGCGCGCCGCCGCCCGTCAGTTGCGCGACGAAGGCGCGCACTTGGCTCTCGGGAATGGCGCCCATGAAGCCGTCGACCGGCTGGCCGTCCTTGAACGCGAACACGGCGGGGATCGATTTGATGCGCAGCTGCTGCGCGATCTCCTGGTTCTCATCGATGTTCACCTTGACGAGCTTCACCGCGCCCTTGGCTTCGGTGACGATTTTTTCCAGGATCGGCCCGAGCTGCTTGCACGGCCCGCACCACGGCGCCCAGAAATCCACCAGCACCGGCACCTCGCGCGAGGCTTCCAGCACGTCGGCCGCGAAGGTCGCAAGGCCGCTGTCCTTGATATGGGGACTGGCGGATACCGCCGCTTCGCCGGCGGGTTTCGCCGAGGTCACCGGCCTGCCGCCCGGTCCGATCAATGCCATGGGAACGACTTTCAGATTGTCTCCCGCCCAAGATGGGCGCTCGCGGCGCGAAAGAAAAGACCTTTGCTGACCGCGCGCGCGGCTTGATGCCGCCGCAAACTACCCGCACGATCCGCCGCCAAACGGGGTTCCCGCATGCTCAAACGTTTCTTCTGGCTCGTACTCGCCCTGCTGCTGCCGCTCGGCCTGGACGGCGCGTCGGCCGCGGGACTCCCCGTCGCCAAGAAGACCATCATCGTCAAGAGCCGAGATTCCGATATCTCGGTGCAATACCCCCAGACCGGCAACACGGCGATCGACGCCGCGCTGCTCGACTATGCCAGGAAGAGCGTCGCACAGTTCAAGACCTTCAAGCCGGACTTCGCCGACAACGATCACCAGTACCAGCTCGCAACCACCTATGTGGTCGAGCGCAACGACGGCAAGATGTTCGGCGTCGTCTTCACCGAATACTCCGACACGGGCGGCGCCCATCCCAACAGCGACTACCGGACCTTCAACTTCTTGCTTCCCGACGGCGCGCAGGTCTTCCTGCCCGAGATCGTCGATGGCGAGCGCGGCCTGAAACGCATCGCCGAACTGGCGACCGCCGATCTGATCGCAAATATCGCCTCGGGGCCGGAGCCGGCCTCGGACGCCGATAGCATAAAGATGGGTACCGCACCCGCCGCCGACAATTTCAAGGACTTCATCTGGCTACCTGGCAAGCTGCACCTCTACTTTCCGGCCTACCAGGTCGCCTCCTATGCCGCCGGTCCGCAGGAAGCGGCGATCGCGCTTGTGAGGCTAAGAGACGTGATCCGTCCCGACTGGCGCGCGCCCGCGCCGTCCTTCGACTGCAAGAAGGCCGCGGCCGATATCGAAAAAGCGATCTGTGCCGATGCGGCGCTGGCGCGGCTCGATCGCCAGGTGGCGGAGACTTATCAGACCGTCATTCGCAATGCCTATGAACCCGCCGCACAGGAAAAGGTCCGCCAGACGCAGCGCGATTGGGTCGCCAGGCGCAACAGGACCTGCGGCGGAACCGGCGATATCGGCTCGTGTCTGACCAAGCTTTACCGCAATCGTCTGGCTGCCCTGAACAAGCCTGCGGAGTAGACGCGGTGTCCGTCTCACGCCGACATATCCTGGCAGGGGGCGCGGCCCTCTCATTCGCGCCGCTGCTGGCGCGCGCCGCTCCGGCGCAGGACTTGGATGTCGCCATCGTCGGCGGCGGCGTTTCGGGCGTCTACGCCGCGTGGCGGCTGCGACAGGAAATGCCGCACCTGCGCGTGCGGCTGTTCGAGGCGAGCGATCGTATCGGCGGGCGGTTGCACTCGGTGGCGTTTCCTGAGGCGCCGAATCTCGTCGCCGAAACCGGCGGCATGCGCTTCCTGAAAGCGCACGCACATGTCTCGGGCCTGATCGACAAGCTGGGTCTGCCGTCGCGGCTTTATCCCATCGACCGCGATCCCAACCGCATGATGCTGCGCGGCCGGAATTTCTCGCAAGCGGACGTGGCTGCGGGCCGCGCCCGCTTTGCCTATCGCATGGCGGACAAGGATCAGATGCCTGGCGCCGATTATTTCAGCCGCGCCCTCGCCAACGTCCTGCCCGGGATCGCCAGGATGAAGCCAGCCGACTGGCTGAAGGTCCGCGCGGATTATCGTTTCAAGGGCAAGCTGCTGCGAGACTGGACCAATCGCGACCTCCTGCTGCAAGGCATGAGCGCCGAAGAGCTTGCCCTGACCGAGGACGCCTCCGGCTACGACGACTGGATCGAAGGCGAAACCGGTCTCGACAACATGGATTATGCGTTCGTCCATGACGATGAGAGCAAGCCCTTCTACACCTTGGTCGGGGGCTATCAGCGCCTGCCGCTGACGCTTGCCGATCAGGCGCGGCGTGCCGGCGCCGGCGTTTCCCTGACCACGCGTCTCGTCGGCCTGGTGAGCGAAAGGCTTGGACACCGCCTCACGCTGCGGGACGGGGCGGGACGGCAGAGCGAACTGAGCGCCGCGCGTGTTGTCCTGGCGTTACCCCGCCGCGGCCTGGAGCGCATTGAGAATTTCCCCGAGGCGCGCGGCGACGCGAACTTTGCGCGCCTGATTTCGTCGGTGAACCCGATGCCGGCCGCCAAGAGCCTGCTGCTCTACAAGACGCCCTGGTGGCGCGAGCACGGCATCGTCGAGGGCCGCAACATCACCGACATGCCGGCGCGGCAATTCTATTGCCTGGGCTCGGAAACCACCCGGCTGCCCAGCGAGGACACCAACGGCTACGGCGTGCTGATGGCCTATTGCGACATGACGTCGGTGGCGAAGTGGCAATCTCTCGTGGCCAGGCCCGATCCATCCGGCTTCACCCAGCTTGCCGGCGACTCGGCGCTCGCCAGGGAAGTCCATCGCGAGGCGACGCTCGTGCTGGGCAAGACCGGGCTGATGCCGCTCGCCGCCCGCTTCCAGGATTGGAGCGTCGATCCCTATGGCGGCGGCTGGCATTACTATGCGCTCGGCCATGACGGCCGCGCCGACTCCGCCGCCATGCTGAAGCCGCTGCCGGATCGCGAACTCTACGTCTGCGGCGAAGCCTATTCTCTGGCGCAAGGCTGGGTCGAAGGCGCCCTGGAACGCGCCGAGACGATGTTGCAACGCCACTTCGGATTGCACGCGCCGGCGTGGGTCCCGGCCTCAAGAAGCGGTTGAAAACGCTGCCAGCCGCGCCGCCAAACCCGCCTTCACCTCCGGCCACTCGTTCCCAAGGATCGAGAAGTAGACCGAATCGCGGAAATAGCCCTGCGGCATCCACATATGCCCGCGTAAGGTCCCTTCCTCTTTGGCGCCGAGCTTCTTGAGCGCCGCGCGCGAGCGCGCGTTCTTGGCATCCGTCTTGAACTCGACCCGGTTCCAGTGCTTGCCGAACGCATGGTCCAGCAGCAGATATTTGGCTTCCGGATTGACGGCGCTGGCTTGCGCGCCCGGCGCATACCAGGTCGAGCCGATCTCGACCTTGGCATCCGCCGGCGCGATGTTGAGATAGGACGTCGAGCCGACGATGGTCGCGTCCGCCAGCCGGCGCACGGCATAGCTGATCATTCTGCCGCTGGCGTTTTCGGCCGTGAACCAGCCGAGCCGTGGGGCGAAGCCCTGCGAGGTGTCGAACGGCATATAGGTGAAGATGCTCGCATCGCTCGCCGCCGCGATCAGGCCGGCATGGTGGCGCGCGTCCAGCGGCTCCAGCGCAATGAAACGCCCGGTCAACGTGCTGCCGCCCAGCGGCTCGACTTTTTTCACGGCACCCCCGGCAAGTTTGCGTCGCATGCTGACAGGCCGGCGCGATTCGCAGTAGAGACAGCACGGAATGGTGGCGTTGCGGAAGCCGCGCGGCGGAGCGGCCGCCGATCTCCGCCGCCGCAAATAGTGACAGCCGGACAACAGCGGCAGGCAAACTACCGCGCCGCGCCGCCTAACATGTTGACAATAAATCATTGCCTGCGTCACGATATCGACAACAACAAAAAACTCTGGGATGAAGTTCGGGCGGGATCGTTGTGGCGCGGGGCCGCGTCCGTTGGCCGTTACTCAGGGGGTACCCATGTCCTACATTCGCTTCAAATCGCTTCGCCGCCTTTCGACCGGCGCCGGCGTCGCCGCGCTTCTCGCCTCCGTCTCGGCGCCCGCGCTGGCGGAGCAGATCGAAACGGTGGTCGTGACCGTCGAGCGCCACGCCGAAGATCTGCAGAACGTGCCGGAATCCGTGGTCGCGCTGCGCGACGACGAACTGGCCTCCTTCTTCCAGTCGGGCCAGGACATCCGCGCGCTGGCGTCCCGCGTGCCCAGCCTGTATTCCGAATCGTCGAACGGCCGCGTCGCGCCGCGCTTCTATATCCGCGGCCTGGGCAATTCCGACTTCGATCTGGCCGCCTCGCAGCCGGTTTCGATCATCGAGGACAATGTCGTTCTGGAAAACGTCGTGCTCAAGAGCGCGCCGCTCTACGATCTGGACAACGTCGAAGTCGATCGCGGCCCGCAGGGCACGCTGTTCGGCCGCAATACGACCGCCGGCATCATCAAGTTCACCACCCGCAAGCCGAGCGACGACGTCAACGGCTATGCCACGATTTCCTACGGCGAACTGGGCACCGTCAACGCCGAAGGCGCCATCGGCGGCGCCCTGAGCGACACGCTTTCGTTCCGCGTCTCGGGGCTGCTGCAGCACCGGGACGACTACATCGACAACGCGCATCTGGGCGTCAAGGACGCCCTGGGCGGCTATGACGAGCGGGCCGGACGCCTGCAGGTCCAGTGGAAGCCGAGCGACAATTTCAGCGTCCTGGTCAACGTGCACGCCCGCTCGCAGGACGGCACGGCCGCCATCTTCCGCGCCAACATCCTGACCAAGGGCAGCAATCAGCTCAACGGCAACTACATCTCCAACAAGGTCTTCTTCGATCAGGGGTTCACCGACGTCTACAGCGAAAATCCGCAGAGCTATGACGGCGTCGGCGCCAGCGCCCAGATCGAATACGACGCCCACGGCATGAAGCTGACGTCGATCAGCGGCTATGAATCGACCCATGGCTTCAGCCGCGGCGACATCGACGGCGGCTTCGGCGCATCTTTCGCGCCGCCCTTTGGACCCGGCTTCATACCATTCAACTCGGACACCCAGGACGGCCTGGACTACCTGCGCCAGTTCACCCAGGAACTGCATCTGGCGAGCGCCGATACGGCCAGCCGGCTGTTCTGGCAGGTCGGCGGCTTCTATTTCGACACCAAATATGAAGACCAGACCAATCCCTTCTTCGTGCCGCCGACCTTCGTGCGTCAGTCCAACACCTCCTGGGCGGCGTTCGGCCAGGCCAGCTATGCCCTGACCGACGCGTTCAAGCTGACGGCCGGCGTGCGCTTCACCGCAGACACCAAGGCCCTGACGGCGAACGGCCCGCTGATCGCGCCGATCGTGACGCCGGTGAAACTGAGAGGCAGCAATGTCAGCTGGGACGTCAGCGGCGCCTATGCCGTGAACGACAACATCCATCTGTATGCCCGCGTCGCGACCGGCTTCCGGGCGCCGTCGATCCAGGGCCGCAATCTCGCCTTCGGCAGTCCCTACTCGACCGCGCGGTCGGAGACCGTCACCTCCTATGAGGGCGGCATCAAGACCTTGCTCGACGACGACAGGATCCGTCTGAACTTCGACGGCTTCTACTACTATCTGGCGCACCCGCAATTCTCCGCCATCGGCGGCGTCGGCAACTCTGTGATCCTGCTCAACGCCCATGGCGGCGTCGGCTACGGCCTGGAGGCCGATGGCCAATTCGCGGCGACGGACAATTTGTTCCTCACCGCGGGCTTCAGCTGGAACCACACCGAAATTCACGACGGGGCGCTGCAGGTCGCGCCGTGCGGCGCGACGCCGGGCACGCCGCTGGCCTCGCTGCTGTGCACTCCGACCAATCCGTACACCGTCGCCACCGGCGGCGCCTCGATCAACGGCAACCCGTTCCCGGAGGCGCCGGAATATGTTGCCACGGTCACGGCGAAGTACACTTGGCCGTTGGCGAGCGGAGGCGAAATCTACGCCTTCACCGACTGGTATCTGCAGGGCTACACGAACTTCTTCCTCTACAAGTCGAAGGAGTATCACACCAATGGCAATTATGAAGGCGGCCTGCGCATCGGCTATGTCCCGGCCAGCAAGATCTGGGAAGTCGCTCTCTACGCCCGCAACCTGACCGATCAGGCCAATCTGCAAGGCGGCATCGACTTCAACAATCTCACCGGCTTCGTCGGCGACCCCCGTGTCATCGGCGTCCAGCTGACAGGGCATTTGAACTAGGCATCGCTTACCTCTCCCGCGCGAGCGGGAGAGGTTATTTTCGCTCCGGCAGCGCCGTGATGATCGGCGCATGTCCGCAGGCGCGGGCGAATTTGATCAGATCGTCCGCCGCGATCGCCGTGGTGCGGTCGTTGCGCAGCGGGTGAAAATTCAGCGTCCCCAGCGCCAGCATGCCTTCGTCCAGCACCAGGCGCACGGCACCGCTCATGTCGTTCAGCAGCGCGAACGGCGTCACCGAACCCGGCTCGATCCCCAGTGTCGCGATCAAAAGCTCCGCCGCGCCGAAGGAGAAGCGCGGGGCGCCCAGCACCTTTGCCAGCTCGTTCAGGTCGATGCGCAGCGTATCGCGCGCCACCACCAGCCACAGCCCGTCCTTCTTGTCTTTCAGGAACAGGTTCTTGGTGTGCCCGCCCGGCTGGCTGTCATAGAGGGCGGCGGCTTCCTCCACCGTGAACACCGGCGCGTGTTCATAGGTCTTCCAGCCGATGCCGAGCGCGCGCAGGCGCTCGTACAACGCCGCCTCGCGCGCCTCCGGGGAAGGCAGCGCCACCTCTACGGCACCAGCCGCTTGATCCATTGCGGCAACGCGAACGATGCCGCATGGGTTTCGGCATTGTAATAGTCGGTCTTGATCCGTGATTTCCTGAACGCGGCCGCTGCCTTGCGGATGCCGGCCGGCGTGCCGAGCTTCTTGCCCTTGCCGGCCCAGGAGAGCGCCATGAAGCCGCCGATATAGCTCGGCACGACGGTCAGGTAGAGCCCCGACTGCGGGAAGAATTCAGCGAGTTCCTCGAGCGCCTCGGTGATCTCCCAAGGCTGGTAGAACGGCACGCCGGTCTGGAAGGTGGCAAAGCCGGCTGGCCGCAAGGCATTGCGCACGCGGTCGTAGAAGGTCTCGCCGAACAGCGCCTTGCCGGGGCCGACCGGATCTGGCCGGTCGGCCACGATGAGATCGAAACGGCCTTTGTTTTCAGGCCTTCCGAGATATTCGAAGGCATCCGCGATCTCGATTTTCAGCCGCTTGTCCTTGAACGCCTTGGCGTTGATCTGCGAAAAATGTTCCCGGCAGAGCTCCACCACCCGCCCGTCGATGTCGACCAGGACCACTTCGCCCACAGATTTGTGCTTGAGGGCTTCGTCGGCGATGGAGAGGTCGCCGCCGCCCACGATCATAACGCGCTTGGCCTTGCCGTGCTCGAACAGCGGCAAATGGGTCAGCATTTCGGCGTAGGCGCTCTCGTCGCGCGTGGTGATCTGTACGATATCGTCCAGCACCATGACGCGCCCGTTGGCGACGCTGTCGAAGATCTTGATGCGCTGAAACTGGCTCTTTTCCTCGACAATCGGCTTGCCGAGAAGCTCCATCGACTGGGCGTAACCTTTGTGAAGACGCTCCTTGAAACTGCTGTTCATGCTCGGCTCCGGAAGAATTGTGACGGCGAAGACAGGACGGCGAGCGCCTTCTAAGGCGCGTTGGAAACGGAGTCGAGAGAGAGCTTGCCGGCGTTCGTCGCGAGGCGTCGCAAAGACACGTCAGCAAAAAATTAACGCGCCGGGCACAAATTTTCTTGCATGAGGGGCCGACATACATATATTCCGACTTGTCGCCGCGAGGCGGCAAAGCGGCGAGGCGGCCTTCCGTCCGCCGCTTTCTTCTTGAGACGCGTCCGGAAGTCCGTAAGGCCAAGGCGCAGGTGTCAACTCTAACAGGGTAGGTGCCCGAAATGGCTAGACTCGAACTTGTTGCGGCGACCAAAGAAGCAAGGACGCCTCGCGTCCGTACTTCGGCGAGGACCGTTCCTACCGTCGTTGCTCAACCGACCAACGACGACCACAAGGACCACTTCATCACCCGCAACGGTCTGACCTATGCGGGCAGTCACCTGATCATCGACCTGTGGGAAGCGGAAGGTCTTGCCGACCGCGACCTGATCGAAACGGCGTTGATCGACGCGGTGAAGGCTGCAGGCGCCACGCTCCTGCACATCCACTTGCACACGTTTTCGGAAGGCGGCGGCATCTCAGGCGTTGCCGTCCTGGCCGAAAGCCACATCAGCGTCCACACTTGGCCCGAAAAAGGCTATGCGGCGTTCGATGTGTTCATGTGCGGCGACGCCGAGCCCCGCAAGGCGCTCGGCGTGTTCAAGGCGGCCTTCAATCCGGGCCGCATTGTCATCGGTGAGCACAAGCGCGGCGTTCTATAAGCGCAATCGGGTGAACCCCTTGGTTCACCCGTAAATTGCGCGCCAGTCAAAAGCGTCTCCGTCTCAAGGCCCCGAATTAACCAAAGGGCGGAAATAGCCGGATAGGCTGTTTCCGCCCTTTGCCTTTGCCCCGATACTGTCCTGTTTCTTTAGTTAGCATGCGTTAACCCGCGAACCGTCGCGGGCGGACATGTGCTGGAGTGAAAGTGTGGCGGAGCGGTACGACGCCGCGATCATCGGCGCGGGCGCGGACGGATTGGCCGCGGCGGCGCTGCTTGCCCGCGCCGGCCTTCGCGTCATGGTGCTCGAGCGCCATGGCGAGCCCGGCGGCCGCCTCGTCACGCGCCAGTTTCATCCGGGCTATTTCGCCTCGCCCTTCGCGGCGGCGCCGATTCCCGATCCGTTGTTCTGGGCGCTCGACCTGGCGCGCCACGGCGCGTTGCTCGCGCCCACCGCTCCCGCCGCGGCGCTGTGGCCGGACCGGATCGTCACCTCCGCTCCCACGCCACTTCTGGCCGAAGCCGAGCGCCGCCGCGCCGCCGCGCTCGCCCATGCGCGGCTGCCTGCGCCCGTGCCGCGCTGGAACCCGTTCGCCCGACGAGTCCGCGCCGCCTGGCCGGCCGAGAGCTGGACGCATCGCGCCCTGGTCGAGGTGCTGGACGGCCAGGAAGAAGGCCAGGCCGAGCTTCTCGCCGCTTGCGCGCTTGAAGGCCGCGCCGCCGATCCGCTCGCCGCCGGCAGCGCGCTGCACCTGCTGGCGCCTGGCGGCGCCGGTGTCTGGCGCGGCGGCCTTGGCGGCCTCGGCGCGGCGCTCGCCGCCTCGGCGCGGGCAGCGGGCGCCGAACTCGCCTGCGGCCTCGAGGTCAGCGAAATCAAATGCCAGAGCGGCCGTGCCGCCTCGCTGACCCTCGCCGACGGGACGCAGATCGCCGCCCGCGCGATCATCTCCACCCTCGACCTGAAGCGGACCTTCCTCTCGCTCTTCGCCTGGAGCGAGCTGCCGCCGCCGGTGGTCAAGCAGATCGGCAATTTCCGTATCGCCGGTGCCGGCGCGTATCTGCTGGTCGCGCTGGGCGCGCAGCCTCAGGCGAAGAACGCGCCGGCCGATCTGTTGCGCCGGCCCCTCCAGGTCATGCCGGATTTGCGCCGCATGGTCGAAGCCCATGCCGCCTGGCGCGGCGGCGTGCTGGCGGAGCATCTGCCGCTAACGCTGCGCTTCGAATCTTCCGTCGATCCCGGCCTCGCGCCCATCGGCGCCGCTGTGATGACCGTCACGATCGGCTGTGTGCCGCACACCCTGTTCGACGGCGTCTGGACGCATGAGAAGCGCGATCTGCTCACCGCCCGCGCGCTCGCCGCCATCGAGCAGGTCTTTCCCGGCCTCGCCGCCTCCATCGTCGCGGTCGAGCTGATCGCGCCGCCGGATATCGAAGCCTTGCTCGGCGCCACCGCCGGCGACTTGCAGGGCGGCGAGATCGCGCCCGACCAGATGTTCGCCTTCCGCCCCGGCTTCGCGCGGCCAGGCCCCTATACGCCGGTCGAGGGCCTCTATCTCGCCGGTCCGTCATCCGCCGCCGCGCCGCTCGCGACCTGCGCCGCCGGCGCCATCGCGGCCGAGGCGCTCATCGCCGATCTGCGCGCCGGCCGCCTCAAATGAGCGAGCGCTACGACGCGGCGGTGATCGGCGGCGGCGTCAGCGGCCTTGCCGCCGTGTCGCTGCTGGCCAAGGCCGGCTTGCGCGCCGTGCTGCTCGAACAGGCTACGACGCTCAGCGGCCCCGCTGGCGAACCGGCCCTGCGCGCGCTCGATCCGCGCCTGGTCAAGGAGCTCGGGCTCGCTCGGCACGGCCTGAAATTCTCGAGCCGCGATCTGGCGCTCGCCGTGCCGCGCTCCGGCGGACAGCTCACCGTCCTCAGCCGCGACCGCCACGCCACGGCGCGCAGTCTCGCGGCGCTGTCGCCGGTGGACGTCGCCGCCTTCGCCGCGTTCCAGCGCGAGTTCGCCACGCTCGCCCGCGCCCTGCGCCGCACCTGGTGGGAGGGCGCGCCCGCCGCCGAAACCGCGGCGCGGCTCAAGCCCGCGCAGCACGACTTGCTGGATCGCCTCACCGTCACCAGCGCCGCCTGTTTCCTCGCCGCCCGCTTCGAGTCCGACGCGCTCAAGGCCGCGCTCGCCTTCGCCGCCGCCGCGTGCGGCTTCTCGCCCTCCGAGCCCGGCTCTGCGCTCGCGCTGCTGTGGAGCGCGGCACAGGAGATGTGCGGCCTGCAGGGCGCCGTCGCGGTGCCGCGTGGCGGCGTGGGCGGGTTGGTGGCGGCCTTGTCGCAGGCCGCCGAGGCCGCCGGCGCCACGCTGCGCCCCGGCGCCACCGTTTCGCGGCTGACCGTCGCGGACGACCGCCTCGCCGGCGTCGAGCTCGCTGCCGGCGAGCAGATCGCGGCGCCGCTGATCCTCTCCACCCTGTCGCGCCGCCGCACGCTGGAAGGCCTGGCGCCGACCGCGCGAATCGGTCTCGGCGCAGCGCAGGCGCTGCGCCGGCCCTCGCCGCGGACGGGCTGCGCCACGCTGGTCTTCGGCCTCAACCGGCTTCCCGATTTCGGCGGCGGCTTGGCGAACAAGCGCGTCGTCATCGCCGAGCGGCTGGAGACCTACGAAATCGCCTACACCGCCGCGCGCCTCGGGCAGATGCCGCGCGAGCCGGTGTTGGAGCTGATCCTGCCGCCGCCGCAAGCCGCCGCCGAGCAGTTGTCGAGCCGCCTTCTTCTGTCCGTCAGCGTCTGGCCCGTTCCGCTGGGCGACGCCTTCGACCGCGACGCGCTGGCACGTACCGTCGGCGCGATGATCGAGCGCCACATTCCCGGCTTCGCGGCCGCCAGTTGCGACGTGCTGCCGCCGCTCGCCGCCGCGCCATCCGTCGCGCGCCTTCTGTCGGGCGCCGCCGAGCGCATTGAAACACCGATTCCAGGGCTGCTGCTCTGCGGCGACGCTGCCGAGCCCGCCGATGCCATCTCCGGTCGCGCCGCGCGGCAGGCGGCGCGCCTGGCCGTCTTGCTGCATCGCAAGGGAGGCGCGCGATGATCCGCGCCACGCCGTTCCACGCCCGCACCGCCGAGGCCAACCGCGACAATCTGTGGACCATGCGCAACCGCTTCACGCTGCCCGCGCAATTCGGCGAGCCCGCGGCCGAAGCCACCGCGGCGCGCTTCGGCGTCGTCATGGCGGACATCTCCTGGCGCTGGCGCGTCATGCTGGAAGGCGCGCGCACCCGCGAACTCGTCCAGCGTCTCTTCACCCGCGATGCCGCCGCACTCAACCCCGGCCAGGCGCTGAAGGCGCTGTGGCTCAGCGACGGCGGCGGTGTGCGCGGCGCCGGCGTGGTGGCGCGCCATGGCCGCCAGTCGTTCCAGCTCGTCGCGGCGGCCGAAGACGCCGCCTGGATATCGTCCGCCGCCGCCTTGTTCGGCGTCACCGCGCGCGACGTGACCGAGGAGGAGGCCGGCCTCGCCCTCATCGGTCCCTATGCCGGCAAGCTCGTCGCCGCGCTCGGTCTCGACGCCGCGCTGGAGCCGTTGGCCTTGCGCAAATTCCTCTGGCGTAATCTGGAAGTCACGCTGTCGCGCTTCGGCGAGCAGGGCGGCTACGAGCTTTGGTGCAAGTCCGAAGATGCGACGCTGCTCTGGGATCGTGTCGCGCGCGCCGGCGAGGCCTTTGCGAACCTGCCTGCGGGTCAAATCGCCATGGACACGCTCGATCTCGAAGCCGGCGTGCCGCGACCGGGGCGTGACTATGACGGTGCGATCGCCGCCGACGTCGCCGAACCGCTCGCCGGCGAACTCCGTCTCGCCGCGCTGATCGACGCCGAGCATCTCGGCTTCAATGGCCGCAGCGCCGCGATGGCCGCGCGTCCAAACCGCCGGCTTGTCGGCCTGGCGCTCGATAGTTCGGTACCCGCGCCGTTCACGCCGGTTCTCGCCAACGGCGCCGTCGTCGGCCGCACGCTGAGCTCGCTCTATTCCCCCCTCCTGCGCCGCGCCATCGCGCTGGCGCAGCTCGACGAGGCGCACGCCGCTGCCGGCACGCGCCTGACGCTGACATTGCCCGCCGCGCGCGATGTGCTGCTGCCGACCGTGACGGCAGCGAGCGTCGTCGACTTGCCTTTCCTGGCCCCGCCCGATTCAATTCCGCCATGAAGCACGCTGGCCCCAAAGCGCTGGACCGGATCGAGCCACTGCTCAGACAACTGCGCGGCCACGTCGAGCTGAAGGAGAAATCGCGCGGCTGCTTCTATCTGCGCGGCCGCGGTTTCCTGCACTTCCACGAGCATGGCGAGGGCGAACTCTATGCCGACATCGGCCTCGGCGAGGCTTTCGAACGCCTGCCGGCGATGACCGCCGCCCAGCACAAGACCATCCTCAGACGCACCGCCAAGGCTGTCGCCGACGGAAAACGCCTCCCCAAGCGTTGAATTGTCCGCATGCGTTGGCGACAGTCGGCCCCGGAATGATGATGGATCCGGATGCCGATCTGGTTTTGCGCGTGGGCCGGGGCGACCGCGCCGCGGCGGCGGAACTGATGGCGCGTCATCTACCCAAGATGCTGGCGCTGGCCCGCCGCATGCTGCCCGATCCGTCCGAGGCCGACGACGCCGTGCAGGACGCCTTCATTCAGCTGTGGACCCATGCCGCGCGCTGGGAGCCTGGCCGCGCCAAATTCGGCACCTGGCTTTATCGGGTCACCTTGAACAAGTGCTACGACCGGCTGCGCCGCCGTCCGACCGGCCGGCTGGAAGAGGCCGCCGAGGTCGCCGATCCGGCCCCCGGTCCCGACGCCGGCCTGCAGAACGCCGCCCTGACCGTGCAGATCGAGGCCGCGCTGGCCGCCCTGCCGGAGCGCCAGCGCGCCGCCATCCAGCTTTGCCATTATCAAGGCTGCGGCAATATTGAAGCGGCGGAGATTTTGGGCATCAGCGTTGAAGCATTGGAATCGCTGCTGGCGCGGGGGCGCCGCACGCTTCGCGGACGGCTTGAACATCTGAAGGACGAGGGGCTTGAGCATGACTGACGATGGCAACATGGAGGACGACGCGGCGCGGCTCGACCGCCTGCTGGCCGCGGTGCCCGCGCCTGCGGTACCGGCCGCGCTGGAGCGCCGCATCTTGGCGGAATTCGATCGCGTGCGGAGGCACGCCAATATTGATGCTGTTCAGGCGCGCTGGACGTTCGCCAAGGCCCTGCGCCGTGCTGCCGACGCGGTCTGGCCCGGCGCGCCCGTTTGGGCCCCGGCCGGCGCCTTTGCGCTGGCTTTTCTGATCGGTACGGGCATCGCCGCCTTCGCGCCGTTCGATATTCCGCAAACGGACGATGCGGGCGCTAGCGTCTTTGCGCTCGACGCCTCGCCCGACGTCGATGCCGGCCAGGGAATCTGAGATGGACCAGCCCGTTGCACCCAAGCGCCGCGTCAGCTGGCTCCTGATCGTTTCGCTGTGCCTCAACATCGCGCTGCTGCCGGTCATCGCCGCGGTGCTGATCCGGGCCCTGCATCGCGACACCGAGATCGGCTCGGGCGGCGTCCTGGCGCCGCGCTCGCTGATGGCGGCGCTGCCGGACACACGCGCCGACATCCAGAAGATCATCGACGCGCACACCGCGAAGATCAGCGAGTTGCGCCGCAATTCCGTCCACGCACGCCGCCAGGTCTTCGAAGCGCTTGCCGCGCCCGATTACACGCCGGCAAAGCTGGCCGCCGCGCTGGACGGCGTGACCGCCGCGGATACGGCGCTCGAGACCGAATCCGTCGGCATGCTGGGCCAGAGCCTCGCCGTGCTCACCCCGGCCGAGCGCCAGGCCATCGTCGAGAAGGTCCGCAAGCGCAACCGCTCCTGGCTGTTCCGCATGTTCCGGCCGAGGACGCGATGAGCCTCACAGCCCTGCGCGTATCTCCGTCCAATCGTTGACGATGCGGTCCTTGTTCTTCAGCCGGCGTTGGAAAATGCCGCTCTTGAGGAACGTCTCCACGTCGCGCGTCAGGCCCAGATTCGCGAACGTCGCATTGTCGACCATTTTCAGCGCGTCTTCGTTGGCCGGTTCGTCGCCGATATGTTCGATCGTGTAGGTGGCCGCGCCGTCGGCCAGCGACGAGTCGATCAGCGCCAGCGCCTTGGCTTCGTCGGACGGATCCTTGTGCATGACGAGGCCGCAGACATAGGTGAAGATGCCGCCCGGCGGGTTCATGTAAGCGACCGGCTTGCCTTCCTTGTGCAGCGTCGCATAGACGATGCGCCACGACATCGCCGCCACGATCTCGCCGGACGCCAGGCCCTGCGTCAGCGTCGTGTCGTCGGCGGAGACGACGCGGCTTTGCTTGATGACCTCGCGCAGCTTGGCCTTCACCAGCTCGTACTGCGCCGGCGTCATGTTGTAGGCATCGACGCCGATCATGTGGGCGATGAACGGCACGGTGTCGTCGACGCCGTCCAGCACCGAGACGCGGCCCTTGTATTTGGGATCGAACAGGATGTTCCAGCTTTGCGACTGGACATATTCCGGCGCCAAATCGGTGCGGAAGGTGATCGAGGTGTTGCCCCAATAATGCGGCACGAACCACACCTTGTTCGGACCCGCGGAAATGCCCGGCAGGTTGCGCAAAGTCGGCGAGATCTTGTTCCAGTTCTTCAGCTTGGTGGTGTCGATGGGCTGGATCAGCCCCGCCTCCTGCCAGCGCGGAAATTCATAGTAGCAGGGCCCCATGACGTCGGGCCTGTACCCGGCGCGCATCTTGGCGAATGCCTCGTCCTCGTCGGCGAAGATCGTGATGCTCGGCTTTTCGTTGTAGGTCTTCACATAGTCGGCGAGGAAGGGAGGATCCATGTAATCCTCCCACTGGAACAGCGACACCGGTTTGGACGCCGACTTCGAGTCGTGCTGGCCGCAAGCCGCGGCGAGCAGCGAAACCGCGGTCACCGCCGCCCATCTCAGGAGAGATATCCTCAAAGGCAATTTCATTGTCCCCTCCGCGCGCTTAAGGATGGAAAACTAGGGGGCAAGCGCGTTTGGCGCAATCGTTCGCGCAGGGCGCGCGTTCACTTTGTAGGATCGTTTCCCAGGGCCTATGATGCGTCCATGAACAAGGCATCGCCCATCCCGAGCTTCGCGGCTCCCGCTTTCGTTGCCGCCGCGCGCGCCGAATTCGAGGCGCTGGCGGGTGCGAACGTCGAATGCGTCGATGCCGTAATCGTCGACATTAGCGGCACCATGCGCGGCAAGCGCCTGCCCATCGCCGACGCGCCGCGCCTGTTCGAGACCGGCATGCAGTTGCCGCGCTCGGTCTATCTGATGGACGTCAAGGGCGAGATGGTGAACCCGTTCGGCCGCGGCTTCGGCGACGGCGATCCGGACGGTACGGCTTGGCCCGTCCCCGGCAGCATCTCACGCGTCTGGGGCGAAGGTCCGCCGCGCCTGCAGATGCTAACCACCATGCGGGACGAGGACGGCGCGCCGACCGCCGGCGAGCCGCGCGCCGCGCTGGAGCATGTCCTCGAACGCTTCGCCGAATTGCGCCTGACCCCGGTCGTCGCGCTGGAGCTGGAATTCTATCTCATCGACCGCACCCGCGACGCTGGCGGCGCGCCGCTGCCGCCGCTCAATCCGCGCAACGGCACGCGCGAGCGCGACAACGCCGTCTATTCGATCGACGATCTCGACCGCTATCGCGCCTTCCACGCCGCGCTCAACGAAGCGGCGAAAGTCCAGAACGTGCCGCTCGGCGCCGCCAGTTCCGAATACGCGCCGGGCCAGTTCGAGATCAATCTGCATCACCAGGCCGACGCCCGCCGCGCCGCCGACCATGCGGTCTTCCTCAAACAGATCGTCAGGTGCGCCGCCCGCACCGCCGGCTTCGACGCCACCTTCATGGCCAAGCCCTATCCCCATCGCATCGGCAGCGGCCTGCACATCCACGCCAGCATCCTCGACGCCTCGGGGCGCAACATCTTCGACGACGGCTCGCCGGAAGGCTCGGACGCGCTGCGCCACGCCATCGGCGGATTGCAGGCGCTGATGCCGGACTCCATGGCGCTGTTCGCGCCGTCGCTCAATTCCTATCGCCGCTTCGAGCCAGACATGTTCGCGCCGGTCAACCGGCGCTGGGGCTTCAACAACCGCTCTGCCGGCTTGCGCGTTCCGGTCAGCCCAGGGGATGCGCGCCGCGTCGAGCATCGCGTTGCCGGCGCCGACGCCAATCCCTATTTTGCCCTGGCCGCGGTCCTGGCCGGCCTGCATCACGGCTTGACCGGCAAGCTCGATCCGGGCCCCGCCGCCGTCGGCAACGTCTCGCGCGAGCCGGATCTGGCGCTGCCGTTCGCGCTCGACGGCGCGCTGGCGCGGCTGAAGACCGCGGCGCTCCTGGCGTCCTATCTGGGCGCGGAAACCACGGCACTCTACGGCGAGACCAAGCGGCTGGAAGCACAGCGCTTCGCCAGGATTCTCTCGCCGGCCGAGTACGACTGGTATCTATAAAATCCCCGGGCCGCCGTGCATGATCGGGGCGCCGTCGTCGCCCCAGGCATAGGTCAGCGTCAACCCCGCTGTCAGCACATTGCCCTGTTCGCCCTCGCGGTCCGCGACCGTCGAATAGCGGCTGTTGAGCGCGATATCGAAGCCGGGTCCCGGCGTGAAGCGCAACGCCAGCCCGCCATAAGGCCCGTCCTTGCCGTAGCGGTCGATGGCGAAGCCGCCATACAGGTCGTACCAAAAGCCATCGTCCCAGCGGTCGCTGAAGGCGCCACCGAATTGATGCACCTCGCGATTGGCGATCGACAGCGGCACGAACGGCGTCGGCGGCGCGCCGATATATTTGTGCGACTGCAGGACATATTCGCCGTCCGCGTCATAGCTCAGGCTCAGCGGCCAGCCGCCGAAATCGTAGCGCAGTCCGGCGTGGAAGCCGGCGGTGCTCGCGAAATCGGAGTCGCTATGCGCGCCATAGCGCGTCGCGCGGCCTTCGGCGGCGAACCACAGCCCGTCGAAAATCTGTCCGGCGGCGAAGATGGCGGAAGTGTCGCGCTCGCCGCGCAGCGACACCGCCTCGGCCGTGTCGTTGTAGGGCTCGTGATAGGCCACCCGCATGCCGACGCGCCAATCTTCGAAGGTGCCGCTCAGGCCCAGCCGGCCGCCGACGCCCGATCGGCCATACAGCACTTCGGCGGTGGCCATCGCATCGCCGACGGGAATGCCGGCACCCAGCGCATAGGACAACTCGTTGTGATTGAGCGGCGCGAACAGCAGATTGGGCTGGCGCACCGATTTGGCGTTGACCACGACATCGCGCACATCGGCGAGCAGGTGGACGCCGCCCCACATTTCTACTTCGGCATGCGCGCTGCTCGACATCAGCGTCGTGCCCTTGCTGTGCCGCCAGTCGGCGGTAACGGTGACGATGTCGGCGCCGCCGTTGCGGAACGCATCGTAGCCGCCGCGGATCATCGCATCGAAGGGCCGCTCCGCCGCTTCGCGCGCGAAATAGGTCTGCACCATCCGCCATTCATGCGCGTTCGCCTGCGGCGGACGGGACGACGTCGGTCCGTCATCGCCGCGCAGCCCGACCGGGGCTGCGCCGGGGCCGCCGTCGCGCGGCACCATGCGCAGCGAAAATCCGTCCGGCTCGGCCTTGGTCATGAACGTCACCGGCCGCTTGGCGCGGATGACGGCGTTGTCGTAGCCGGCATAGGCCATCTCGATCCAGTCGGGCAGTTCGTCCTGCAATCGCGCGAAGGCTTCGTCGCTCACCGGTCCGTTGAAATCGAAGGCGACCGTGTTCTGCGCGTCGTCGGCGCGCACCGATTTCAGCGACACGCCGAGAATCCGGAATTCCGCGTTCGGACCGCGCGCCAGAATTGTCAGGGCCGAAGTGTCGGCCGGCGGCGGCGCATCCTGCGCTCGGGCGCCGCCGGCGCACAGGAAGGCGGCCGCCAGGACGGCGGCACGCAGTTTCAATCCTCGCGGCTCAAGCGCCACTTCCCCTCGCACGAAGCAGTTGGTGAATCGTCGTTAACTTGGGTTAACAAGTGGTTAAGCGCTTATGCCTTCGGTAGCCGCAGCTCCGCCACGCTGCCGCCGCCCGGCGTGCCGTCCAGCCTTATCGCGCCGCCCATGCGGCGGGCGAGCGACATGGCGATGGCGAGCCCCATGCCGGCGCCGGTCGCGGCGCCCGGCCGGTCGAAGCGGCGGAACGGCGTGCCCGCCTTGGCGACTTCGGCGCGTGTGAAACCGTGCCCATTGTCGATGACGCGCACCACGATGGCCGCTTCCTCTTCGAGCACATCGACGCGCACCAGGCCGCCCTCCTGGGTATAGGCAAGCGCGTTGGTGATCAGGCTGATGAGGATGCGGGCGACGGCCAGCCGGTCGGCGACCGCCTCGGGGCCTTGCGCAAAGCCGAGCTCCAGGGCGATGCGGCGCGAGAAGGCGCGGCCGGTATGCTCGTCCACGCACTCCGCCGCGATGGCGCAGACGTCGATGCGCGCCGGCGAAAGCGGATAGCGCCCGGCTTCGACATTGGCGAACTCCAATATGTCGCCGATCTTGTTGTGCAGGTTGCGCCCCGCTTCGTTGATGTCGTGCGCGTACTCGACATATTTCGCGTGGCCCACCGCGCCGTAGAAGCCGCGCTCGATCACCTCGGAGAAGCCGATGATCGCGTTCAGCGGCGTGCGCAATTCGTGGCTCATATGGGCGATGAATTCGGACTTGGCCCGGGCGTCCTCGACCGCGCGGCGCTCGGCTTCGGCCAGGCGCACCAGCAGTCTGGCCTCGACCGGACGCATCGAACGCAGGGTGCGGATCGCTTCCGACGCCCGCGCCCGCCGCTCGAACTCGCGCACGAACACCGCTGCCAGGCCCGCGCCGACCAGCGACGGTCCCAGGATGACGAACAGATACAGCGGCAGCGAGCCGGTCCACGCCGACAGCGCTGCGTCCTCGTCGACCGAGGTGCGCACCGACACCGGCCATCCCGCCACTTGGGTCGTGCCGCCCTTGCCCGACCAGTCCGAATCCTGCAGCAGGACCACGCCGCTCGTCAGCTGAAGCGCCGCGCGCGCCAGCATCCGCTCCGGCACCAGCACATGCGGATCGAACGCCACCGCGACGATCCGCGCCCCATAGGGAAAGGTCAGCGTCCCCGGCGCGTACACGCCGGGTTTGCCGCTTGTGATCGCGTCGAGCGGCAGTGACGGGTTGTTCACGCTGTCCAGCGTGGTCAGCGCCAGGCCGGTATTGTCGAACACCGTGATGTTGCTGACGCCGTCGACCGTGCCGTCGACGGGCTTGCCGTCGGCGAAGTCCCGGCCGATGGCCGCGATGCGGTCCAGCGTGACGGCCGCCGCCGCCGCCACGTCTGCGGCGCGCCGCGCCTCGAAATATTGCGCCTGGGCCAGCGCGTGCACGCGGTCGTTGCGCATCTGCAAGGCCGCCGCCGCGGCGAAACAGCCGCAGATCAGCACCACGCAGGCCAGCACCGTGAAGCGGATATTGCGCGTCGCAAGGCGCACCGCGCCTGCGGTCATCCCCATGCTCACGGCTGCGCCACGCTGCGCCATGAAACGCATCAACCCCAACAAGCGCGATCGGGTGAACCTACTTCTGGTTCACCCGCAAATTGCGCGCCAATCAATAGGGCAAGTGATTCGCCCTTGTCCGATTATGCGAATCGCGGAGTCGGTGTCACGAAGGTTAATGAAAGGTTACTCGAGCATCTTGGTCGCGACCTCGAACAGGTTCGCCGACAGACCGTCCAGCCTGGTCAGCGTCTCGAGTTCGCCGCGCATCAGGCCCTGCCGCGCCGGATCGTAGCGCCGCCAGGCCTCGAAGGCGCCGGCCATCCGGGCCGCGACCTGCGGATTGATCTTGTCCAGCGTCGCGATGACTCGGCCGACCAGGGCGTAGCCCGATCCGTCTGCCGCATGGAAGCGCAGGTGATTGCCCGAGAACGCGCCCACCAGCGAGCGCACGCGGTTGGGATTCTTGATGTCGAAGACCGGCGTGTGCATCAGTTCCCGCACCGCCGACGCCGTGCCGGGCAGGCACGAACCCGCCTGCAGGCTCATCCACTTGTCCAGCACCAGCGGATTGTTTTTGAACCGGTCGTGGAAATGTGCGAAGGCAGAGGCCCGCCGCGGCGACTCCATCCGCGTCAGCGCCGCCAGGCCCGCGATGCTGTCGGTCATGTTGCTCGCCGCGCGGTAATGCATATCGGCCAAGGCCGCCGCCGCCTCGTCGTCCGCCGCCGTCAAGTAGCGCAGGCAGGCATTGCGCAGCGCGCGGCGCCCCGCCGGCCCCGCGCCCGGATCGAACGCACCCGGCGTCGCCATCGTCTCGTACAGCGCCTTGATGCGCGGCCCATGCGCCGCCGCCACGGCACGGATCAGCGCCACGCGGCCCAGGAAGATGCCGTCGGGATCGGGCGTCGTCATGGCCTGCGCCAGTTCGGTGTCGACCGGCGGCAGCATCATGAACGCGGCATAAGCCGGATCCTTCTCGGCCTCTTTCAGCACCGCGCCGATGGCTTCGACATAGGGTTCTTCGCCCGACAGCTTGCCGCCGTTGCGCGCCGCTTCGATCAGGATGTTCGCCGACAGCTTCTGCGCCGCTTCCCAGCGGTTGAAATCGTCGGAGTCCGATTTCATCTGGAAGGCGAGTTCGTCGGCGGAGAAGCCGGTGACGAAATTGGCTGGTGCCGAGAAATGCCGGCCCAGCGACACCAGCGGTTTTTGCGCCACGTCGATGAAGTGAAAGGTTGCTTCGGCCGCCGTCAGCTCGACGACGCGCTCGTCCGGCCCCGTCGCCGTCTCGCCGGCCAGCGTCAGCGGCATCGGATTGCCGTTCTGACCGATGAAGCCCAGCCGCACCGGCACCACCATCGGCTGCTTGTCCGGCTGGCCCGGCGTGGGGCTAAGGCTCTGCGTCAGCGTCAGCGCGAAGGTCTTCTTGGCCGCGTCATAGGTGCCCTTCATCGCCACGGTCGGCGTGCCGGCCTGTTGATACCAGCGGCGGAATTGTTTCAGGTCGCGCCCGCAGGCGTCCTCGAAGCACGTCACCCAGTCCTCGACCGTCGCCGCCTGTCCGTCATGGCGCTGGAAGTAGAGATCGGTCGCCTTGCGATAGCCCTCCTTGCCGACCAGCGTCTGCAGCATGCGGATGACTTCCGAGCCCTTCTCGTAGATCGTCGCGGTGTAGAAATTGTCGATGGTGATGTAGCTCTGCGGCTGCACCGCATGGGCCAGCGGTCCGGCATCCTCGACGAATTGCCGCATGCGCAGCGCGCGCACGTCCTCGATGCGCTTGACGCCCTCGGAGCGCATGTCCGCCGAGAACATCTGGTCGCGGAACACCGTCAGGCCTTCCTTCAGCGACAGCTGGAACCAGTCGCGGCAGGTGATCCGGTCGCCGGTCCAGTTGTGGAAATACTCGTGCGCCACCACGCTCTCGATGCGCGCATAGTCGTCGTCGGTGGCGGTCTCGGGGCTGGCCAGCAGCAGCTTGTCGTTGAAGATGTTGAGGCCCTTGTTCTCCATGGCGCCGAAATTGAAGGCGCTGACCGCGACGATCATGAAGATGTCGAGGTCGTATTCGCAGCCGTATTTCTCCTCGTCCCACCTCATCGCCCGCTTGAGCGAATCCATCGCATAGGTCACGCGCGTCTCGTTGCCGTGCTCGCAATAGATGGCAAGCGCGACTTTGCGGCCCGACATGGTCGTGAAACTGTCACGCAGCACGCCCAGATCGCCGGCCACCAGCGCGAACAGATAGCAGGGCTTGGGGAAGGGATCGTTCCAGGTGACGAAGTGCTTGCCGCCGCCAAGGTCGCCGCGCTGCGTCGGATTGCCGTTCGACAGCAGGATCGGATAGGCCTTTTTGTCCGCCTCAATCCGCGTCGTGTAGACGGCCAGATTGTCGGGGCGATCCAGGAAGAAGGTGATGCGGCGGAAGCCCTCGGCCTCGCATTGCGTGCAGAACATGCCGCCCGACGTATAGAGCCCGTTCAGCGTCGTGTTGTTCTGCGGCGAAATCTCCGTGACGATCTGAAGCGTGAAGGCGGCCGGCGGCTTGTGCAGCGTCAGCGTCGCCGGCGTCAGCGCATATTCGCTTGCTCCCAGCATGCGCCCGTCGATGGCGACGGAAATCAGTTTCAGGTCTTCGCCGTCCAGCGCCAACGGCGCGCCGGCCGGGCCGGTGCGCGTCACCTTCGACGTCGCCGTGACCCGCGTCGCGGCAGGATCGAGCGCGAAATCCAGCGCGATCTCGCCGATGCGATAGTCCGGGGCGCGATAGTCTTTCAGGTTGATGGCGCGCGGCTCTTCGGTGCGCATGGTGCTTCCTTGTCTGGGGTGGCGCACTCTAAACGTGCGCCATCGCAGCTGGAAGAGCGCTTAGTGCGTGACAATCCCCAAACAATGCAGGGATATTCCCGTCCGCCACGGCGCCCGGCAGTCTTCGCCGGTCACGATCGGCCCGAAATCCTCCAGGCGCAGCCGCGCGGCGCGCGCCGCGGTCTGCGGATGATCGCCGATCCAGCTCGCCGGGCAGGCCTGCTTGCCGCAGATCGTCTTGTCCATCCGCTCCAGCAGGTCCGCCATGTGCGACGGCTTCTCGCCCATGCTGCGCAGGGTCGCCGCGCCGTCGTCGTCGGCCTGTTGCTCGAAGCCGCGCGAATAGGCCGACTGCGCGATGACGCCGGGCAGGATCGCCGCCATCTGGCTGATCTGCGAAATATCGCCGGTGAAGATCGCCAGCGCCGCCGGGATCAATGACGCCTCATAGACCCGCTGCAAGCCGTGCGCGTGATCGACATGGCTCATCTCATGGGCGAACACGCCCTCGATCTCGGCGTCGTTCTTGATCAGCGCCCAGAGCGGGTCGGTCATCACGATCGTCCCGTCGGGCAGCGCGAAGGCGTTCGGCCCCATGCGTCCGCCGCCGCGGAATACCAGCCGGTAGGCGCCGGGCCCGCCACGGGCATGCGCCGCGACGCGCATGAACAGCTTGGTCGCCTTGAACTGTTCGGCGGCGGTGAGCTTGGTCGGCGTGACCGCGAAGCGGTCGAGCGCCATCAGCGTCTGCTCCGACATGGTGTGCGCCACCGCCGGCAAGGTCTTCCTGGCCAGCCATTCGGCCGCGACGGGAAGGGCCTGCGCCATGAAATAATAGCCGGCGAACAGCGTGATCAGCAGGGAGAGGCCTGCGATCGGCCAGGCGCGCTCCAGCCGGTCGGCGAAGCGGCCGCGCCGGCGCTTGCGCAGGGCCCAGATCAGGGCGTCCGCGCCGTCATTGTCCGCGGTCTCGAAGCGTCCGCCGTCCGGCAGGTCGAACCGCCGCAGCAGCGAGGCGAGACGGGCCGTGATCTTCACCTGCCGGCCCAGCACCTGTGCCAGCACGTCGCCGTTCTCGTCTTCGATCTGCAAGATCCGCTTGGGCACGACGCTGGCGCGCGCCGGCACGAAGCGCGCTGCGTTGGGATAGAAATAGCGCCCTTCCAGCATGCTCATAGCCCGAAGCCGAAATCGAAGAAGCCGGCGATCTCTTGGCCGATGGCGCTCTGTGTTTCGAGCGCCTCGGAGGTGAAATCGTCGAGATCGCCGTTGGCGATCAGCGCGTATTTGCCCATGCGGTAGCGGGCGAGGCGGATGCGCGCGAACGGATAATAGAGCCCCAGCGTCAGCAGCGTGAGCGCGGTGTTGCTCAGCACGATCCAGGCGACGCGCAGCGGGGCGGCGCGCGAGGAAAGCCGATGGCCGCCCTCGATGCTGGTGTTGCTGATCGTCAGATTGGTGACCATGGTGGTGACGAAGGTCGTGACGAAGGCGGCGCCGAGGCCGAACAGCGAGAAGACGATCACGCCATAGTCCAGCGAGACGCCCGGGATCTGCAGGTATTTGGTGTATTCGTGCAGCCGCGTCTCGGCGACCATGACGCCGGCGGCCAGGCCGAGCACGACGACCAGGAAACCGACGATGACGATGAAGCCGAACAGGTAGATCGCGTAGATGCGGCCCGCCGAGAACTCGGTCGAAAAGCCGCGCCCGCCGAAGCGGTGGTGGTTGACGTAGAAGTAGTCGTGTACCCGGCGCGTGTAAGGAATGAGGAAGAACAGCGCGATCGCCGCCACCGACCATACGACATAGGCGATGAAGGCCTCGAAATAGCTGGCGTTGAAATTGAACCGCACATTGCGCCAGGAAGTGTTGCGGGCATTAAAGCGGATGCTGGAATTGGCCAGCCACGGCAACGCCGCGCCCAGCACCAGTAGCCACAGGCTGAACGACACCGGCACGACGATGACGCTCAGCGAATAGCCTGCGAACAGCGCCAGCGCGATGGCGCGGCCCAGCAGGATGCGCCAGGCGGACGCGTGATACTCGAACGAATGACCGGCGACGAAGGTGTTGCCGTAGAAATAGCGCTGCGTGCGCACCTTGGCCCAGGCGCTGTAGATGCCGAGCGTCAGCAGGGTCAGCGCGATGTTGACGATCCAGATGCGGAAATACTCGCGGCCACGGCCGCGAAATTCGACATTATGTGTCGTCGGCGCAGCGACCTGCTGCTCCCACGATTGCATGTCCGGCATGGACGAAAGCCCGCTTCCCACTCGCGGGCAGTATGGAGCGGCCCAAGGGTTCCCGCCACAAGCGCGTGAGACAGGGTTAGGGGACAGGGTTAAGACGCCCGTGCGACGGCGGCAAAGCGCAATTCAGCGTTCGTTTTCCGGCGATTCCGCGCGACACCAAGCGCAATTCTATCCCGATCGGCCGGTTTCCTGGACCGCCCGCTCGCGGGGAAAAGAGGCGATCATCGTGGTGCCCTGGCCGGGCACGCTTTGAATGCGCAGCACTCCTCCGTGCAGGCGCATGAGGGATTCGCAGATGGGAAAACCCAATCCCGTGCCTTGATGTTTCCGCGCAAGCTTTGAATCCACCTGCCCGAATGGTGCCAGCGCGACGACGATCTCGTTTTCACTCATGCCGATGCCGGTATCGCGCACGACCAGGTCGAAGCTGCCGTTCTGTCCTTCGCCCAGCGAAACCGTCACCTGCCCGCCCTCGGGCGTGAACTTGATGGCGTTCGAAATGAAGTTGAAAAGTATCTGCTTTACGGCGCGCTCGTCCGCGCGCAACGCAGGCAAATCCGGCGGCAAGTCCAGGATCAGCGTCACGCCCGCCTCTTCCGCCCGCTGACGCATCATGGCCACGCTTGCCGCGACCAGCGCAGACGCACAGATATCGGCTTCGTTGAGCTCGAGGCGTCCTGTTTCCAGTCTGGCGAGATCCAGGATGTCGTTGATGATCGAAAGCAGATGCTGCCCGCTGTCGTGGATATCGCTCACATATTCCGCATATTTCTTCGAACCGATGGGACCACCCATTTCCTTCTTCATGAACTCGGAAAAGCCGATGATCGCGTTGAGCGGCGTCCGCAGTTCATGGCTCATATTCGCCAGAAATTCGCTCTTCGTGCGATTGGCGTATTCCGCCGCCTCCTTGCTCGCGATCAACTCTTCTTCGGCGCGAACGCGCTCCGAGATGTCGTTGACCCAGGACGTTTCGGCAGGCATTCCGTTCCAATTCGTAAAACGCGAGATCGCCTCCAGCCAGGTGTAATGGCCGTCTTTCCGGCGATGACGGAATTTGTGCTGAGACACTTGGCTTCGGCCCGCCATCCGCTCCTGCGTGGCTGCGTGCAGGCGGGGCAGGTCGTCGGGATGGATGGCGCTGTCGATATCGCTTGGGTGAAGCTTTACCAACTCCGCCAACGAACCGTAACCCAGCAAGTGGGCCATGCTCTCGTTGGCATAGATCAGAGCGGCGTTCGTGCGCGCGATGACGCCCTGCGCCGAACCCTCGATGATCCAGCGCATCTTGGTCTCTTCGCGAAGCGCCAGCGCCAGATCGTCGGGTACCAGCAGGACGGTCACCGCGGCGCCGGGCCGGGCGCGAAACGTCGCCAGCGCTTGCTGCCATACGTCTGAGGTTCCGCGGAGGCGCAGACGAATTGTCGCTTCGGCGCTCTGCTGGGCGCAGAACCAGGTCCGGGTTTGCTCAAAAAAGGCGATATCGCCCGGATGCAGGCTGGCCGACAGGATCCGACCGTCGACCAGCGCCGGGAATATCTGCGCCGCGTCTTGCCGATCGGATAAGAGACGGATCGCGCCGGCATCGTCGAGCGCGAATTGGGCACTGTTCACGGGCGCGATGGATTTGAGGGATTTGGGATTGGCAAGCATGACGCGCTTTCTCGAATTCCCCACGGCAATTTGGGGTCGAGAGACGACCATAGAATTCAATCGTTAAGGGTTCAGCGCGGGAACGTTCGCGATGGGATGATCGTGCTCAATTGTCGCCCTCGATCGCGGTCAGCACGTCCTGGGCCTCGTGCGCGAGTTCCACCAGCGCGTTGGGCATGTCCTCGCCGGATTTGCGGGCCCAGTCGATCAGGCCGCTGGCGAAGGCGACCAGTTTGGGGGCGCTGGCGATCATGCGCGCCTGGCGCTCGACCTTGGCCGGATCCAGATCGTATTCGGCCCCCGGCACGCGCCAGCCGCCCCATTCCGCCTGGCCCGTGATCACGACCGGATAGGATCCCGGCACGGGATGGCGGGCACAGTCTTCCGCCGGCTGCCACTTGTTGCGCGCGCGCACGACGCGCCAGTTCTCGCCGACGGATTTCTTTTCGTTGGACAGCGGCTCTTCCGACTGCAATTCGTCGGCGGTGAATTCGCGCCCCAGCCCGACGTCGTAATGCACGCGGATCGGCTCTTCGAGACCCTTGGCCCAATGCGGCACCACATGCTCGATCAGCGCCCAGGTGCCGACCGGCTTCACGAAGACGCGCTGATTTTTGTGGAATTGTGCCTTGGCCATGGTGAACCCGCGTTTACCCAGCGGAACCTACCAAAAGCGCATTAAACCCGCGTTAAAACGTATGACTCGCTTTGAGCCATTTGCGTGTTCTATCGTCGGTTAACGAACATACGGAACGAGGCAGGGAGCCCGATGAACTTCGATTTCTCCGACGACCAGAAAATGCTCAAGGACCAGGCGCACAAGTTCCTGTCCGAGAAATGCACCACCAAGACCGTGCGCGCGGTGTTCGAAGGCGCAGGCCATCACGACGCGGGCCTGTGGAAGCAGATCGCCGAGATGGGCTGGACCGGCACGGCCATCCCGGAAAATTACGGCGGCCTGGGCCTGGGCTATCTGGAACTCTGCGTCATCGCCGAGGAGATGGGCCGCGCGCTGGCGCCGGTGCCGTTCTCCTCCACCGTCTATCTCTTCGCCGAAGCGCTGCTGATCGCCGGTTCCGAAGAGCAAAAGAAGAAGTATTTGCCCAAGGTCGCGGCCGGCGAAATCATCGGCACCTTCGCCCGCGCCGAAGGGCCGGGCGCGGTCCTGCCCAAGAACATCAAGACCACGCTCAAGGGCGGCAAGCTGAACGGCAAGAAGATCGCCGTCGTCGACGGCCCCATCGCCGACTTCGCCGTCGTGCTGGCGCGCGCCAGCGACGAGCCCGGCGAACGCGGCCTGCAACTGGCCCTCGTCGATCTCAAGGGTGCCGGCGTCAAGCGCACCACCTGCACCACGCTCGATGCCTCGCGCGGCCATTCCGATATCGTGTTCGACAACGCGGCGTGCGAGACGCTCGGCAAGATCGGCGAAGGCTGGAGTGACACCGGCCGCGTGCTGGACCGCGCCGCGATCCTCACCGCCTTCGAGCAGGTCGGCGGCGCCGATGTCTGCCTCGCCATGGCCAAGGATTACGCGCTCAACCGCTACGCCTTCGGCCGCCCCATCGCCTCGTTCCAGGCGATCAAGCACAAGCTCGCCGACATGTATGTCGGCAACGAGTTGGCGCGTTCCAACGCCTATTACGGCGCCTGGGCGCTCTCGACCGGCGCGCGCGAACTGCCGCTGGCCGCCGCCTCGGCGCGCGTCTCGGCGACGCAGGCTTTCGACTACGCCTCGAAGGAGAACATCCAGACCCATGGCGGCATGGGCTTTACGTGGGCTGTCGATTGCCACTTCTACTACAAGCGCTCCAAGGAACTGGGCCTCGCGCTCGGGCCGCAGCGCGCCTGGAAAGACAAGCTCGTCACCGAACTCGAACTCACCAACGCTGCATAAGCGCTTCGTCAGAAGCGCGCCAATCAAATGCGCGCCTTGCGCGCGACATGGGAGATATAAGATGGATTTCGAAGACAGCGCCGAGGAAGCCAAGTTCCGCTCCGAAGTGCGCACTTGGCTCGACGCCAACGCGAAAAAGCGCGTAAAGCGCGAGATCAGCGCCGAGGACATGGAGAACGGCGCCGCGGGCCAGATGGCGGCCTCGCGCGCCTGGCAGAAAACCAAGGCGAAGGACGGCTACGCCCGCATCACCTGGCCCAAGGGCATGGGCGGCCTCGGCGGCACGCCGATGCAGAGCATCATCTTCGGCCAGGAAGAGTCCAAATACGACGTCGCCAATGGCGGACCGTTCGCGATCGGCCTCGGCATGTGCATCCCGACGCTGATGGCCTATGGCAATGACGAGGCGAAGAAGCGCTTCGTCTGGCCGGCCGTGCAGGGCGACGAGATCTGGTGCCAGCTGTTCAGCGAACCGGCCGGCGGCTCGGACGTCGCCAATCTGCGCACGCGCGCCGAGAAGAACGGCGACACCTGGACCATCAACGGCTCCAAGATCTGGACCACCGGCGCGCAGTTCTCCGACTACGGCATCATCCTCACCCGCACTGATCCCAACGTGCCCAAGCACAAGGGCCTGACGATGTTCTACATCGACATGAAGGACCCGGGCGTCGACATCCGTCCGATCAAGCAGGCGTCCGGCGGCTCGGGCTTCAACGAGATATTCTTCACCGACGTGAAGGTGAAGGACAGTCAGCGCCTGGGCGAAGTCGGGCAGGGCTGGACCGTGGCGCTCACCACGCTGATGCATGAGCGCCTCGCGGTCGGCGGCGGCACCGGCGGCGGCCTCGACGTGCCGCAGCTGATGCAGCTGGCGCGCAGCCTCGAACTCGAGGATGGCCCGGCGATCAAGAACGCCGCGGTGCGCGAGAAGATCGCCGACTGGTATGTCCGCTCGGCGGGCCTGCGCTACACCACGATGCGCACGATGACGGCGCTGTCCCAGGGCAAGCAGCCCGGTCCCGAAGCCTCGATCGCCAAGATCGTCGTCGCCTCCAAGCTGCAGGACCTCTCCGCCTTCGCGATGGAGCTCGAAGGCGAAGCCGGTATCCTGCAGGGCGACGAAGCGCCGATGCACGGCATGTTCCAGGGCGGCTGGCTGTCGTCTCCCGGCCTGCGCATCGCCGGCGGCACCGACGAGATCCTGCGCAACATCATCGCCGAGCGCGTCCTGGGCCTGCCCGGCGACATCCGCGTCGACAAGGACGTCCCCTTCAACAAGATCCCGACTGGTCGCTAGCGACAGCGTGGCGACGCCCTCGCACGCAGTGCGAGGGCAGGGTCTTTCAACAAGCGAGAATCCCCATGACCATCGGCTACACCATGCTTGGCACCAACAACCCCGCCAAGGCTCGCGCTTTCTACGAGCCATTGCTCACCCAGCTCGGCTTCAAGGTGAACGCGGCCTATAGCGGCGACACGCGCACATTCTTCGCGCCGGCCGGCGGCGTGCCGATGCTGGTCGTCACCAAGCCGAACGACGGCGGCACCGCCACCTTCGGCAACGGCACCATGGTGGCGCTCGTGGCGCCGTCGCGCGAAGCCGTGAACAAGGTCCATGCCGAGGCGCTGGCGGCGGGCGGCAAGGATGAAGGCGCGCCCGGCGACCGCGGCAACGGCTTTTACGGCGCTTACTTTCGTGATCTCGACGGCAACAAGCTCTGCATCTTCAAGATCGGCTGAGCCGTGATCGGCTACGTCACCCTCGGCACCAACGATTTCGAGCGCGCCAAGGCATTCTACGACGCCGCGCTCGCCGGCCTCGGGGCCAAACGGACGCTGAGCTGGGAGCGCATGCAGTGCTGGGGCACCAGCAGAGGCCCCATGCTCGCCGTCTGCCTGCCCTTCAATGGCGAGAAGGCCTTTGCCGGCAACGGCAACATGGTGGCGCTTGCCGCCCCATCGCCGCAGATCATCCAGAAAGTCCATGCCGACGCGCTTGCCGCCGGCGCCACCGATGACGGTCCGCCCGGCGACCGCGGCGGCGGCTTCTACGGCGCCTATTTCCGCGATCCCGACGGCAACAAGGTCTGCATCTACAAGATGAGCGCGAGCTAGCCGCGACTTGCGCCGACGCGTCTTTTCCGGTTTTGCTGCGCCATGATCTCTTCGCCCTGCCTCAAGGTCTGCGTCGTCGACGGCATGACCGACATCTGCCTCGGCTGCGGCCGCACCCTGCCCGAGATCGCCAGCTGGGGCCGCAAGAGCGAAGACGAACGCCTCGCCATCATGGCGACGCTGCCCGAGCGTATGAAGGCCAAGGGCATCGTGCCGCCGGCTGCCTCGTAGTGCGCGGCCTGGTCCATCACATCGACCTCACCGTCAAGGACCCGGCGGCATCGCGGCCATTCTACGAGGCGGTGCTCGGCTTCATGGGCTATCGCGTCGTGTCGCAGCACCCGCGCGGCTACGACTTCGATCTCGCCTCGCCCAATGGCAGCTTCTCGTCCATCGGCATCATGCGCGCGCAAGGCGCCAATGCGGCGCGCGCCCATGACCGCTATTCGCCCGGATTGCATCATGTCGCGTGGCGCGCCGACAGCCGGGCGGATGTCGATGTGATGCACGCGCTGCTGTTGCGCATGGCCGCGAACGTGCTCGACGCTCCGGCCGATTATCCGCAATATGGCAAGGATTATTACGCCGTATTCTTCGCCGATCCAGACGGATTGAAGCTGGAATACGTCTACAAGCCGTGAGCGCTCACGCCCCGCCGGTTGCCGCGATCACCTGGCCCTGCACGAATTCGGCCTGCGGACTCAGCAGATATCCGACCAGCGATGCATAATCGCTGTCGCGCGTTTCGCGTCCCGACGGGTTGGCTTTGCCGGCGCGCTCAACCAGCCTGGCGGCGGCCTCGGCGCTGCCCACCATCGTGGCGACCGAGGTCGTGTGCACCAGCCCCGGCGCCACCGCGTTGATGCGGATGCCGCGCGGCGCCAGTTCCGGCACCAGATAGCGGATGATGCCCTCGGCCAGCGCCTTGCCGGTGCCGAGCGCGCCGTAGGTGTTCGACACCACGCTGCGCGCGCCGTTCGAGGAGATGAACACGATGCTGCTGCCGCGGCTCAGGAGCGGCAGAGACTTCTGCACCAGATACAGCAGCGACAGGCCGTTGGTGTGCACGGCGCGGGTGAATTTCTCCAGATCCGCGCCCAGCAACGTCGTCGGATAGATCAGCGCCGCACTGTGCACGATATGCAGGACGCCGCTGTGCACCGCCGCGGTTTCGGCCGCGATCCGCGTGCAGCCTTCGATCGTCCCGACATCGGCGCGCACCGTGATCGCCTTGGCGCCGGTCGCTTCGATGCGTGCCTTGGCTTGCGCCGCGGCGCCGTCATCGCTGTGATAATTCAGAACAAGCGTCTCGCCCGGCCGCGCCAGATAGGCGGCGATGGCAAGGCCGATGCCCTTGCTGCCGCCGGTGACCAGGATGGTCATCTAGCCCGCCTCGCTCAGCCTGGCGCGTCCCAGCGGATAGGGTTCCAGAACCTTGCCCGCCAGCGCGCCGATCCAATCGAGCCCGTCGCGCAGCCTGACGTTCTCGCCGATGACGATGATCGCCGGCGCGCTGCTGCGCACGGCGATCTCACCGAGCCTGCCAAGGGTCGTCACGGCCACCGCCTGCTTGCCCGACGTCGCATCGCTGACGATGGCGGCCGGCTCGTCGCCGCCGCGTCCCGCCGCGATCAGTTTCGCCGCGATCTCGCCCGCATGCTTGCGCGCCATGAACAGCACCAGCGTCGGCGAGCCCTTGGCGAGCGCCGCCCAATCCAGCTTCGGCAATCTGCCGTCGGCGCCATGGCCGGTGACGAAGGTCACGGCGTGGTTGGTGTCGCGATGGGTCACGGGGATTCCGGCATAGGCGAGGCCACCAATGCCCGCCGTCACGCCGGGCACGATGCGGAACGGCACGCCGCCGCGCGTCAGCGCCAGCGCCTCTTCGCCGCCGCGCCCGAAGACGAACGGATCGCCGCCCTTGAGCCGCAGGACGCGCTTGCCCTTCTTCGCGAGCGACACGAGCGTTCGCGAAATGTCGGACTGCTTGCACGATTTCACGCCCGCGCGCTTGCCCGCGAACACCAGTTCCGCGCCCGGCCGCGCCAGCGTCAGCAGCGCCGTATCGATCAGCGCGTCGTACAGGATCACGTCGGCGTTCTGGATCGCATATGCGCCGAGCGCCGTGATCAGCCCCGGATCGCCCGGCCCCGCGCCGGCCAGCCAGACCCAGCCCTTGTCGAAAACCGGCAGGCGCAAGGCCGTTGCCAGTGCGGCTGTTGCGCCACCGGGTTTTGGCATGCGGGAAATCGGTGCCGTGTTCATTTTACATTCTTGCAATCGTAGTTAAGGCTCCAGCCCTCTTGTCACCGTAAAATAGTGGCCGGGCGGCGGCTGGCAAGAAGTCCCGCGCAGGATAAGCTATTTCGGGCAGGAACTGGGATTCTTCTTATGCGCCTTGCGACGCTCATTGCTTCTTGCATTCTCGCGCTGGCGCTGGTTCCCGCCGCGGCAGCGGACGATTGGCAGACCTTCAGCGACCCCACCGGTCTGTTTTCCGTTTCGGTTCCCCAGGCGATGAGCGCCTCCAACGACACGACGAAAAGAAGCGACGGTACAGAGATCAGCGTGATCGTCTACGACTTGAACCTTGGCACGAACGATGAGTTGATGGTCAGGATCGCCGACTTCACCGGCAGAAACCTCGATCCCGACAGGGCGGTCGAAGGCGCCGTGAACGGCATGCGCAATGCCGGTTACGCATTGATCTCTTCTACGCCTGACAACCTTGACGGTCACACAGGCGTGAACGCCACGCTTACGGACAATGCCGGCCTGCGGTACACCGACCGGATATTCTTCATCGAGGATCACCTCTTTCAAGCCCTCACCGTCGTTCCGAAAGACGTGACCGAGGACCAGACAGCGACGGCGCTGCGTTTTAGCCAATCGCTCCATTTTCGCCGTTGACCATTCCACGGTGCCGCAAATTCGGGCCCCCGGCCTCGAAATAGGTGTGGGCCTTCAGGCCTGTTCGACAATATAATCGCTGGGCGGCCGCAACGGCGAACGCGCCGCCGCGTTGACGAACAGACCCATGGACAGGACAGCTGAATGACCGAAAAGACCGGAGAACCCGTCCGCGCCACCGGCGACTACCGCTGCGAGCGCTGCCACAAGACGACCCATTTCGTGATCGACACCCTTTTCAGCAAATGCCCGCATTGCGGTTTCGACATTTTCGACATCGCCAATCCGCGCTTTGAAAAGAAGGACGGCTCGCTCGGCCCGCACGAACCGGAGCCCGACGGCACGTGAGCCTGCGCACCGACCTGACGCCCAACAGCTTCGACTACGAAAACGAGCCCCTGATCACCGCGAACGGCTTTCGCGAATACGACGCGCGCTGGCTGTTCGGCAAGGAGCTCAATCTCGTCGGCGTGCAGCTCCTGGGATTGGCGCTCGGCACCTATCTGCACGAGGCCGGCGTCAAGCCCAGCATCGCGGTCGGCCACGATTTCCGCTCCTACTCCCTCTCCATCAAGCAGGCGCTGATCATCGGCCTGATGAACGCCGGCTGCGAGGTGCACGACATCGGCCTGGCGCTCTCGCCGGTCGCCTATTTCGCGCAGTTCGCGCTCGATTGCCCCGCCGTCGCCATGGTCACTGCCAGCCACAACGAGAACGGCTGGACCGGCGTGAAGATGGGCGCCGCGCGGCCGCTGACCTTCGGTCCCGAGGAGATGACGCGGCTGAAAGCCATCGTGCTCGGCGGCGAGGCCAGGCCGCGCTCCGGCGGCGCCTATGTCCATGTCCCGAACTTCCGCGAGACCTATCTCGACGCCGTCACCAAGGGCCACAAGCTGTCGCGCCCGATCCGCGTCGTCGCCGCCTGCGGCAACGGCACCGCCGGCGCCTTCGCGCCCGAGGCCCTGCGCCGCATCGGCGCCGACGTCGTGCCGATGGACGCCGAGCTCGACTACACCTTCCCCAAATACAATCCGAACCCCGAAGACCTCGAAATGCTGCACGAGATGGCCCGCGCCGTGCGCGCCCACAAGGCGGAGCTCTGCCTCGGCTTCGACGGCGACGGCGACCGCTGCGGCGTGGTCGACGACCAGGGGGGCGAGATTTTCGCCGACAAGGTCGGCGTGCTCCTGGCGCGCGACATGTCCAGGAGCCATCCGGGCGCGAAATTCGTCGTCGATGTGAAATCGACCGGCATCTACGAAATCGATCCGGTGCTGAAGGCCAATGGCGCCACCACCGATTACTGGAAGACCGGCCATTCCTACATGAAGCGCCGCACGCACGAACTGGGCGCGCTCGCAGGTTTTGAAAAGAGCGGCCATTATTTCATCAGCCCACCCCTGGGGCGCGGCTATGACGACGGCATCGCCGCGGCCATCGCGATCCTCGAAATGCTCGATCGCGCCGGCCCGAAGAAGATGTCGACGCTGGTCGAGGAGCTGCCCAAGACCTGGGGCTCGCCGACCATGGCGCCGACGTGCCCCGACGACAAGAAATACGGCGTCGTCGACGCGATCGTCGCGGAGTTCGAAAGCCTGAAATCCAAGGGCGAAAAGGTCCTCGGCCAGGCCATCGTCAAGCTCGTCACCGTCAACGGCGTCCGCGTCACCCTGGAAGACGGCACTTGGGGCCTGGTGCGCGCCTCATCCAACAAGCCGTCCCTGGTCGTCGTCGTCGAAAGCCCCGCCAGCGAAGCCAACATGCGCGCCATGTTCGCCGACATCGACGCGCGGCTGAAGCGGCATCCCGAGGTCGGCGCGTACGATCAGAAGATTTGACGACCGTCTTCGATCAAAACCACGGTTTTCGAAGTCCTTTTATTCGCTCCAAAAATTCTGCTTTAAATTTCAAGTACTCAACGATGTTTTGAACAACTGTTTCGATCGCCTTTTCGACCAAAAGGTCATTCATGACGGGCATCTCAATTTCGGTATCAGAATCGACTCGCCAATCCACAATCGAGTAATCATGTCCGCGATTGATATCGCCATCGGAGCCCCAGCCATGCCGGAAGAAATCTATCCGTCTGTAGCGCAAGTTCTCGAGTGCGATCTCCGTCACGTTGCACTTGCCTGAAGTCCGGCGCTTCAACCGAGGGACATATTTCCCGACATTCTGGGCGTAGACGCTTTCTTCCCAATAAGCCGGGGGATCGGTGTCCTGTATCCAAACCGTGGCGGCATCGGATGAAGTTTTTACAATCCGTATTGTCAAGTAGCGACATCGTTCGCTGTTGTTCAGTTCGCCGGTCAAGCGGTTTGAAATTCTTTGAACAATCTCGACCGTCATCGTTTCGATCAACCCGTTCCGCCGCGAAATTGCTTCCAACCGTTTCGTCTTGTCATTTTCATGTTGATCGAAGATCTGGTCGATTTTGCTCAAGCTGGTTCTCCAAACGTTACGGGAGGAGTTATTTTAGCGCGCTATATTGCACTCAAGTTTGCTTGTCGGGTAGGTTGACGGGTTGAGTATTGTATTTTGATGCGGGGCTACCGCTAAATCCAGTGCAGCCCCAGCGCATCGTACAGCATCCGCGCCGCCGTGATGGCGATAAATCCCGCAAACAGCATGCGCAGCTTCCTCACATCCGTCATATGCGCGATCTGCGCGCCGAACGGCGCCACGAAATAGCTCGCCGGCGCGATCAGGATGAATCCCAGGAGGTTCACATAGCCGAGGGAGTAGGGCGGCAGGCCCTGCGCCCCCCAACCCGAAAGGATCGAGCCGATCGTGCCGGGAATGGAGATGATGGCGCCGAACGCCGCCGCCGTGCCGACCGCGCGGTGGATCGGCACGCCGCACAGCGTCATCGCCGGCACGCCGACCGTGCCGCCGCCGATGCCCATCATGGTCGAGACGCCGCCGATCCCTGCCGGCAGCAGCAAGCCGGCGATGCCGCGCGGCAGATGATCCGAAAGCCGCCGCGTCTCGCCGAAGAACGCCAGATGCACCGCCACCGGCAGCGCGACGCAGGCAAAAAACAGCGCCAGCGCCTGGCCGCGCGCGAAGCCCGCCAGCACGCTGCCGATCAACACGCCCACCACCATCGGCGCCACCCAGCGCCGCAACAATTCCCAATCGACCGCGCCCTTGGCGTTGTGCGAGCGGGTCGAGGAGAACGAGGTCGGGATGATCGTCGCCAGCGAGGTGCCGACCGCGATGTGCATCCGCACCCCCGGATCGATGCCCATCAGGTCGAGCACATGATACAGCACCGGCACGATCACGATGCCGCCGCCGACCCCCAACATGCCGGCGACGAGCCCGCCCACGACCCCGGCGATGACCAGGCCGAGCGCAAACGTTCCCAATTCGCTGCCCGACGCTGCCGCGAAAAATTCCATGGACGCCCTTAACCCCTCACATGTCATGGCCCGCGACTGCGGGCCACCCAGGTAAAACTGACTTCATCTGCCAGAGTTAGGGATGTCCCCAACTGGGTGGCCCGCAGTCGCGGGCCATGACAAATTCGGATTTATTTGCGTTTGAATCCTGTCCCGGCCCACGAGTGAACTTGCATTTGCCCGCCCGCGCAAGGATTCTGACACCGGTATCACAAGCGCAATCGGGTGAAGCATCTTCGCTTCACCCGTAAATTGCGCGCCAATCAAAGAATCCAGGGCACGCCGTGCCCTGGAGGGAGCGACAAGATGGATCGCCGATCAGTTCTCGGCCTGGGCGCCGCCGCGGTCGCCGGCCTCGCCACCCAGGCGCTGGCCGCCGATCCGGTGCCGAGCACCGACCGCCTGCCCGGCGATCCCACCGAAACGATCCCGCTATGGCCGCGCACCCCGCCCGGCGGCGAGGGCGTGCATCTCACGCTCCAACTCCTAGAGCGCAGCCCGACGCCCGACGTCTTCCACGACCGCTACGTCACTGATATCGCGCAGCCGCTGCTCACCGTCTTCCGCCCCGACAAGCCGGACGGCTCGGCCCTGCTCATCGCGCCTGGCGGCGGCTATCGCCGTGTCGTCATCGACAAGGAAGGCTTCGAGGCCGCGCGCCGGCTCAACGGCTCCGGCGTCACCGTGTTCAATCTGCGCTATCGCCTGCCGTTCGAAGGCTGGGCCAATGGCGCCGACGTGCCGCTGCAGGACGCGCAGCGCGCCATGCGCCTGATCCGCGCCCGCGCCGCCGAATTCGCCATCGATCCCGGCAAAGTCGGCGTGCTCGGCTTCTCGGCCGGTGGCCACGTCGCCGCCTCGCTCATCACCCGTCCGGACGAGCCGGTCTACAAGCCCGTCGACAAGGCCGACCAACTCGACGCGCGGCCGGATTTCGCCGGGCTGATGTATCCCGTGATCAGCATGGTTCCGCCGGTCGCCCATGCTGGCAGTCGCGAGAAGCTGCTCGGCGCCGATCCCAGTGAAGCGCAGCAGGCGCTCTACTCGCCGGATCGCCACGTCACCGCCAACGTGCCGCCGACCTTCCTGTTGCTCGCCGCCGACGACAAGGAAGTCCCGCCGCAGAACAGCCTCGACATGCATGCCGCCTTGCGCGCCGCCGGCGTGCCAAGCGAATTGCACATGTTCGAGGAAGGCGGCCACGGCTTCGGCCTGCGCCTGATCCAGGGCAAGCCGGCGTCGATCTGGCCGGACCTCTTCCTGCGCTGGGGCGCAAGACACGGCGCGTTCAAAAACGTGACGATCTAGGCCGCAACCGGTTCGGCGCGGCTGAGATACGCCAGCGCGTCGCGCAGCGTCTGCGCGCCGGCGCCCTTGCGCGTTGCGTTCTCGCTCAGATGGCGGCGGAACAGCCGCGCGCCGGGCTTGCCGTTGAACAGGCCCAGCATGTGCTTGGTCATGGCGTTCAGCGGCGCGCCCTCTTCCAGCTTGCGCGCGACGTAGTCGATGTAGTCCCGCACCGCCTCGTCGACATCGCGCCGCGCGCCGCCGAAGAAGCGTGCGTCGACCTCCGCCAGGATCGCCGGCGCATGATAGGCCGCGCGGCCCAGCATGACGCCGTCGACATGGCCCAGATGCGCCGCCGCTTCGTCCAGCGTCGCGATGCCGCCATTGAGAATGATCGTGAGATCGGGGTTCTCGCGCTTGACGCGATAGACCAGTTCGTAATCCAGCGGCGGCACGTCGCGATTTTCCTTCGGCGACAAGCCCTCCAGCCAGGCCTTGCGCGCATGCACGGCGAACACCGTCACGCCCGCTTGCGCGCAAGCGCCGATCATCGTGCGCAGCGACTCTTCCGGCTCCTGCTCGTCGACGCCCAGCCGGCACTTGACCGTCACCGGCACCGACACGGCGGCGCGCATCGCCGCCACGCAGTCCGCCACCAGTTCCGGCTCGCGCATCAGGCAGGCGCCGAAACGCCCCGACTGCACCCGGTCCGACGGACAGCCGACATTGAGATTGATCTCGTCATAGCCCATGTCTGCCGCGATCTTGGCGGCCTCGGCCAGCTTGGCCGCGTCCGAGCCGCCCAGCTGCAGCGCCACCGGATGCTCGGATCGATCGAAGCCCAGCAGCCGCTGCCGATTGCCGCGCAGCACCGCTTCCGCCGTCACCATCTCGGTGTAGAGCAGGGCGTTGCGCGTCAGCAGCCGATGCAGCACGCGGCAATGCGTGTCGGTCCACTCCATCATAGGTGCGATGCAGAATCGGTGACTAAGCGTGTTCATCCAACGGGCGTTCTTCAAATAATAAGGCGGCGGCAAGGTAGGTGACGGCCGGCGCTTGTTCAACTCGCCCCTCTGGTGCGCCTAGATGTGTATCGCGTGGCCGAGCGCGCGCAACGCCGCTTCGTGGAACGCTTCGCCCAGGGTCGGGTGAATGTGGATGGTACCGGCGATGTCTTCCAGCACCGCGCCCATCTCCAGCGCCAGGCTGAACGCGTTGGACAGCTCGCTGACATGCGCGCCGACCGCCTGGATGCCCAGCACGCGATGATCCGATTTGCGCGCCAGCACGCGGACGAAGCCGCCGGTGTCGCCGGCGTCCATCGCAAGCGCACGCCCGTTGGCCGCGAACGGGAACAGCGCGGTGATGACGTCATCGCCCTTGGCCGCGTCGTCGCCGGGCCCAAGTCCGGCGCTGACGATCTCCGGTTCCGTGAAGCAGACGGCGGGAATGGAGGCCGGATCGAAGCGGCGCTTCTGGCCGGCGACGATCTCCGCCACCATATGGCCCTGCGCCGCCGCCTTGTGTTCCAGCATGGGCTCGCCGGCAAGGTCGCCGATCGCCCAGACGTTTTTCATGGAGGTGCGGCACTGATCGTCGATCTTGACGAAGGCGCCGGCCATGTCGACCGCCATGTTCTCCAACCCCCAGCCCGCGGTCGCGGGCTTGCGCCCGACGGTGACAAGAACATTGTCCGCTGCGAGCTCGATCGTCTTGCCGTCCTTCAGTTCCACATTGAGCTTGCCCTTGGCCATGCCCTTTGCGTGCGCGCTCAGGTGAACCGTGACGCCGTTCTTCTCCAGCCATTTGGCGACCGGCGCGACCAGGGTGGCGTCATAGAGCGGCAGGATGCGGTCCAGCGCCTCCACCACGGTCACCTCGACCCCCAGCTTGCGCAAGGCGATGCCGAGTTCGAGGCCGATATAGCCGGCGCCGACCACCACCAGCGTCTTGGGCAGCGTGGCAAGCGACAAGGCCTCGGTGGAGGAGATCACCGGTCCGCCGAATTTCAGGAACGGCAATTCGACCGGCACCGACCCGGTCGCCAGGATCACGTGCTCCGCCGTGATCGTGACCGGGCCGTCCTTGGTGTCGACGGTGCAGTTCTTGCCGTCGGAAAAAGTCGCCCAGCCCTGCACGACGCGCACCTTGGCGCGCTTGAGCAGCGCCGCCACGCCGGTGTTAAGGCGCTTTACGACTCTGTCTTTCCATTTCACGGTCTCGGCGAAATCGATTGCCGGCGCGGTCTTCAGCGCGATGCCGTGGAGCGGCGCCTTGGCGGCGTGTGCCATCGCCTCGAACTCGCCCGCGACATGAATGATCGCCTTGGAGGGAATGCAGCCGATGTTCAGGCAGGTGCCGCCCAGCCGCGCCGCTTCGACCAGCACCGTCTCCAGTCCAAGCTGACCGCTGCGGATCGCCGCGACATAGCCGCCCGGCCCTCCGCCGATGACGAGAACTTTGGTGTGGATGGTTTCGGCCATCGCGTCAATCCATGAACAATGTGGCGGGATGTTCCAGCAGCGCCTTGACCTTCTGGATGAACGCCGCCGCGTCGTAGCCGTCGACCACGCGGTGATCGAAGGACGACGACAGGTTCATCATCTTGCGCACCACGATCTGTCCCTGCCGCACCACCGGCCGCTCGATGATCGCATTCGGTCCGATGATCGCGACTTCGGGATGATTGATCACCGGCGTCGTCGCCAGCCCGCCGAGCGCGCCGAGGCTGGTGACGGTGATGGTCGAGCCCGTCAGGTCGCCCGTCGAGGCCTTGTTGTCGCGCGCCAGCGCGGCGACGCGCGCCACTTCGCTGGCGCTGTCCCAGATGTCGCGCGCCTCGGCGTGGCGCACGACGGGAACGATCAGCCCGTTGGCGGTCTGCGTCGCGATGCCGATATGGACCGCGGCGTGGCGATGCACGGCCCCGGCCTCGTCGTCGAACCGCGCGTTGATCTGCGGATAGAGGGGCAGGACCTTGACCAGCGCCCGCATCAGGAACGGCAGCACGTTGAGCTTCGGCTGCCCGGCGCGCCTTGTGTCGTTCAGATGGGCGCGCAGCGCTTCCAGCTCGGTCATGTCGATTTCGTCGATATAGGCGTAGTGCGGAATGCGGCGCTTGGAGTCCTGCATCTTCTGGGCGATCTTGCGCCGCAGGCCGATCACCTTGACCTCTTCGACGCCCTCGCGTTGCGCATAAGACGAACCGCCGCCGCCGCGCGCGCTTCGTCCGCCCGACGCGACATACTTGTCCAGGTCCTCATGACCGATGCGTCCGGCCGGACCGCTGCCCGGCACATATTGTAGTTCGATGCCCATGTCGCGCGCGCGCTGGCGCACCGCCGGCGACGCCAGCGGTTTGTCGCCTTCGGCGCGCGTCGCGAAGGCCGCTTTCATGCCCGCAGGATTCGCGTGCTCGGCGGGTGCCGGTTTCGCTTCGGGCGCCTTCGCTTCCACCTTGGGCGCCGCCGCTTTGGCAGGCACCGCTTTCACCGGCGCGCCGCCATTGGCTTTGACGTTGCCGGCGCCTTCGACTTCCAGTTCGACCAGCGCCGATCCGACGGCCGCCATCTCGCCCGGCGCGCCGTTCAATGCGACGACCTTGCCGGACACCGGCGAGGTCATCTCCACCGTCGCCTTGTCGGTCATCACGTCGACCAGGTTCTGGTCCTCGTGGATGACGTCGCCGACCTTGACATGCCAGGCGACGATTTCCGCTTCGGCGGTGCCTTCGCCGACGTCGGGCAGTTTGAAAACATAGCGGCCCATTTCAGCCCTCCATCGCGCGCTGCATCGCCGCGATGACGCGCGCAGGCCCCGGAAAGTACTGCCATTCGAAGGCGTGCGGATAGGGCGTGTCCCAGCCCGCCACGCGCTCGATCGGCGCCTCGAGATGGTGGAAGCAGTTCTCCTGCACCAGCGCCGAGAGCTCGGCGCCGTAGCCGCTGGTGCGGGTCGCTTCGTGGACGATGACGCAGCGCCCGGTTTTCTGCACCGACGCGACGATGGTTTCGATATCGACCGGCATCAGCGTGCGCAGGTCGATCACCTCTGCGTCGATGCCGGAATCAGTGACCGACGCCAGCGCCACATGCACCATGGTGCCGTAAGCCAGCACCGTCAGATCCGCGCCGGCGCGCACGATCGCCGCCTTGCCGATCGGCACCGTGTAGTGCCCCGCCGGCACGTCGCTCGCCGGATGCTTGGCCCAGGACTGCACCGGACGGTCGTGATAGCCGTCGAACGGTCCGTTGTAGATGCGCTTGGGCTCCAGGAAGATCACCGGATCGTCGTCCTCGATGGCGCTGATCAGCAGCCCCTTGGCGTCGTACGGCGTCGACGGCACCACGGTTTTCAGGCCCGCGACATGGGTGAACAGCGCCTCGGGACTCTGGCTGTGCGTCTGGCCGCCATAGATGCCGCCGCCATAGGGCGTGCGCAGCGTCATCGGCGCGGTGAAATCGCCCGCCGAGCGGTAGCGCATCCGCGCCGCCTCGGAAACCAGCTGGTCGTAGGCGGGATAGATGTAATCCGCGAACTGGATTTCCACGACGGGTCTGAGGCCATAGGCGCCCATGCCGATGGCGACCGCCACGATGCCGCCTTCGCCGATCGGCGTGTCGAAGCATCGCGTCAGTCCGTGCTTCTTTTGCAGGCCTTCGGTGACGCGGAAGACGCCGCCGAAATAGCCGACATCCTCGCCGAAGGTCAGCACGTTGGGATCCTTGCTGAGCATCACGTCGAGCGCGGAGTTGAGCGCCTGGATCATGTTCATCGCCGGCATGGCTTCAGACTCCCATCTCTTGGCGTTGCCGGCGCAGGTGCCAGGGCATGTCCTTGAAGACATCCTCGAACATCGTTTTCAGGCTGGGCGGCTCGCCATGGCCCAGCGTGCCGACCGCTTCGGCGGTCTTGTTGGCGTCCTTCACCTGCTCGACGGCTTCGGCATGCGCCTGCTGCTGCTTGTCCTCGCTCCATTCGCGAATCGCGATCAGATGCACTTTCAGCCGTTCGATGGGATCGCCGAGCGGCCAGGCCTTGGCGTCTTCGGACGGGCGATAGCGACTGGGATCGTCGCTCGTCGAATGGCCCTCGGCGCGATAGGTGTAGTGCTCGATCAGCGTGGCGCCGAGATTGGCGCGGGCGCGCTCCGCCGCCCACTGCGTCACCGCATAGACGGCGAGGAAATCGTTGCCGTCGACGCGCAGGGCGGGCAGGCCGTAGCCGATGCCGCGCGACGCGAAGGTCGCTTCCTGGGCGCCCGCGATGCCGGAGAAACTGGAAATCGCCCACTGGTTGTTGACGACGTTGAGGATGACCGGCGCCTTGTAGACCGAAGCGAAATTGAGCGCATGATGCACGTCGCCCTCGGCCGTCGTGCCTTCGCCGACCCAGCTCGCCGCGATGCGGTCGTCGCCCTTGTAGGCGGATGCCATGGCCCAGCCGACGGCTTGCGGAAACTGCGTCCCGAGATTTCCCGAGATGGTGAAGAAGCCGAACGCCTTGCTGGAATACATCACGGGCAATTGGCGGCCCTTCAAGGGGTCCATGGCGTTGGAATAGATCTGATACATCATCTGCACCAGCGGATAGCCGCGTGCGATCAAAAGGCCCTGCTGGCGATAAGACGGAAAGCACATGTCGTCCGGTTCCAGCGCCTGCGCCGCTGCGACCGCCACGGCTTCCTCGCCGGTGCACTTCATGTAGAACGACGTTTTGCCCTGGCGCTGGGCGCGATACATGCGGTCGTCGAAGGCCCGCGTCAGCAGCATGGCGCGCAGGCCCTTGCGCAAAATCTCGGGGTCGAGCCGCGGATTCCACGAACCCAGCGCATGGCCCTTGTCGTCCAGCACCCGGATCAGCGAATAGGCCAGGGCCCGGATGTCATGCGGGTGCGCGTCGATCTCCGGACGGCTCACCTCGCCGGCGCCGGCCAGCGTGACGCCGCTGAAATCGGGCGCATCGCCGGGGCGCGTCGCCGGCGCGGGAACGTGCAAGCTGAGTTTGGCTCTGTTCTTCATGCGGGCGATCTCCAGGATATAAGCAAAGTGTGTCCGGCCATCGCCAGAACCGTCACGCCGCAAGAATCGTCGCGGTCGAACTGGGCTTTGTGATTGGTAGGCTGAGGCCATTGTAGTCTGAGGCGCGCGCCGCGCCCATTTCATATCTTACTCGCGAACCAGCATTTAGTTGCGGATGCGGGCCGATTCGTGAATGTTTTCGGCGACCGGAATGGGTCGGTACGAAAACGAGTCCCCAACCAGGCAGCCACGGCTTAGGGTTGCCGTGCAGCCGAAAATCCGGTGTCCTTCGAGCCATGACCTACACGGCGCCCGTCCGGGATATTCTTTTTGCGCTGATGCAAGTCGCGGGTTTTTCACAGCTGCGTTCGCTGGCGAAATTCGCCGATTGCGACGAGGCGACGGTCGCAGCGATCCTGGAGGCCGGCGGCAAGCTGGCGGCCGAGGAATTGGCGCCGCTCAATCGCGCCGGCGACACCATCGGCGCCCAGATCGCCAACGGCCAGGTCCGCAGCGTTCCGGGCTTCGCCGCCGCCTATCGCGCGCTGGTCGACGGCGGCTGGTGTGCGCTCGCCTCCGATCCGGCCTTCGGCGGTCAGGGCTTGCCCAAAGCGCTGGAGATCGCCGTCTTCGAGATGATCCACAGCGCCAACATGGCGTTCGGTCTCTGCCCCATGTTGACGCGCGGCGCGGTCGAAGCCTTGTCGGAGCACGGCACCGACCGGCAAAAATCGCTCTATCTCGCCAAGCTGATCTCGGGCGAGTGGACCGGCACGATGAATCTCACCGAGCCCGCCTCGGGCTCGGATCTGGGCACCCTGCGCACCCGTGCCGAACCGGACGGCGAGGGCGCCTACCGCATCACCGGCCAGAAGATCTTCATCACCTGGGGCGATCACGATATGGCACAGAACATCGTCCATCTTGTGCTGGCGCGCCTGCCCGACGCGCCGGCCGGGAGCCGCGGCATCTCTCTGTTCCTCGTTCCCAAGCGGTTGGTCGGCGAAGACGGCGCGCTCGGCGCCGCCAACCATGCCGGTCCCCTGAGCATCGAGCACAAGCTCGGCATCCACGGCTCGCCGACCTGCACCATGGCCTTCGACAGCGCGCGCGGCGAACTCGTCGGCGTCGCCAACCAGGGCCTCGCCCATATGTTCACGATGATGAACGCCGCCCGGCTTCAGGTCGGCATCCAGGGCGTCGCCATCGCCGAGCGCGCCTATCAGCAGGCGCTGACCTATTCCTTGGATCGCCGCCAAGGGCGTTCCGCCTGGACCGGCGAACTCACGGCGCCGATTTTCGATCATCCCGACATCCGCCGTTCTTTGATGCTGATGAAGGCGCGCATCGAGGCGGCGCGCGCCATCTGCCTGTCGACCGCGCTCGCCGCCGATCTGGCCGATGCCGCCGAAGACGCGGGCGTCCGCCAGAAGGCGCAGCTGCGCGCCGAACTGCTGACGCCCATCGCCAAGGCCTGGTCGACCGATGCCGGCGTCGAAGTCGCGTCCATGGCGCTGCAAATCCATGGCGGCGCCGGCTTCATCGAGGAGACCGGCGCCGCCCAGCACTACCGCGACGCGCGCATCGCGCCGATCTACGAGGGCACCAACGGCATCCAGGCGATCGACCTGATGGGCCGCAAGCTGGCGCTCGGCAACGGCCAGGCGGTGCGCGATCTGCTGGAGGAGATCTGGTCCACCATCGGCGCGCTCAAGAGTTCGCCCAACGCCTGGCTGCACGCCATCGGCGCGCGGCTCGAAGCGGCGGCGGGCGCGGCCCAGACGGCGACGAGCTGGATGGTCGAGCGCCGCGGCCACGCCCAGCCCGACGCGCTCGCGGGCGCCACCGCATTCCTGAAACTGCTCGGCGATCTCACCGGCGGCTGGATGCTGGCGAAAGGCGCGCTCGCCGCCGCCGCGCGCGGGCCGGCGGACGACGACGATCAATGGTGGCAGACGCGCATCGGCCTGGCGCGCGTCTTCGCCGAGCAGGTTCTGGCCCAGACGCCCGGTCTCGCCGCCGGCGTCACCGCCGGCGCCATCGATCTGGTGAAGACCAGTGCCCGCGCGCTCGGCGCGGCCAATTGAAGGAGAGGTTCATGCCCGATTTCGCCACCACCGATCTTCACCTCGCCATCGCGCATCACCTGCTGATCTTTGCCCTTGCCGCCGTGCTGGCCTTCGAGATTGGAGTCATCCGCGCCGGCATGACGGCAAGGGATGTCACGCGCGTTGCGCGGGTCGACCTGTGGTACGGCATCCTCGCCGGCCTGATCGTCGCCGTCGGCTTTGCCCGCGCCATCTATGCCGCCAAGGGCTGGGCCTATTATTCCGTCAATCATTTTTTCTGGGCGAAGCTTGGAACCTTCGCGCTCGTCGGCCTGCTGTCGATCGTCCCGACGATCGCGATCATTCGCTGGCGCCGCGCCCTGGCGCGCGATCCCGCCCAGGTGCCGTCCGAATCGGCCATCGCCAATGTCCGGCGCTTCCTCTGGGCCGAGGCCGTGCTGTTCGCGCTGATCCCAGCTTTCGCGGCGGCTATGGCGCGCGGCTACGGCATGCCAACCTGACGTTTGCGATTCCCAAGGGATGCGTCATGCGTAAGGCCAGGAAGCTCGGCATGGATCGCGCGATCGACCGCCGCGATTTCCTCAACGGTGCCGCGATGTCCGCGACGGCGATTTCCGCGACGCTGCTGGCCGATCCGTCGCTCGCCGCGCCGCCGCCCGGCGCGCCGCAGGACAAGCCCGGCTACTATCCGCCCGCCCTGCACGGCATCCGCGGCAGCCAACCCGGCGCTTTCGAGACCGCGCACAGCGTGCGCGACGGCACCTTCTGGCAAACCGCCGAGAAAATGCACGACACCGACGGCGTCTACGATCTGGTCGTCGTCGGCGCCGGCATCAGCGGCCTGTCGGCGGCGCATTTCTATCGCACCGCCAAACCCAACGCGAAAATCCTGATCCTCGACAATCACGACGATTTCGGCGGCCATGCGCGGCGCAACGAGTACCGGCTGAACGGCAAGCTCGAACTGCTCAACGGCGGTACCGAACTGATCGACAGCCCCAGGCCGTACAGCGCGGTGGCGTCCGGCCTGCTCAAGACCCTCGGCATCGATCCGGTGGCGCTGTCGAAAGCGAGCGAGAGACCGGACATCTACGCGGGCCTGGGTCCCGCCACCTTCTTCGACAAGGAGACGTTCGGCACGGACAAGCTGGTGGTCGGCGGTCCGGCGCGCGAGGACGGCGAGGTCGTGGACTGGAAATCCTTCCTCGCCAGGGCACCGCTGTCGCCCCAGGCCCGGGCGGACATCCTGCGCGTCGAAACCGCCGAGGTCGATTATTTCCCCGGCCTCACCTCGGCCCAGAAAAAGGACAAGCTCTCGCGCGTCAGCTATTCCGACTATCTCTCCAAGACCATCAAGGCCGGCGCGCAGGCGATCGCGTTTTATCAGAAGCTGACGCATGACGAATGGGGCGTCGGCATCGACGCCGAACCGGCGCTCGATTGCTGGGGCTTCGGCTTTCCCGGCTTCAAGGGCCTGAAGCTTGAGCCCGGCTCGATCCATCGCATGGGCAACACCGCCGCCGGCTACAACGAGAACAGCTTCGCGACGTTTCATTTCCCGGACGGCAACGCCTCCATCGCCCGCCTGCTGATCCGCAATCTGGTGCCCAAGGCGATGCCCGGCCGCACCGTGCAGGATGTCGTGATTGCGCAGGCGAACTATGCCGAACTCGACCGCGACGGCGCGCCCGTCCGCATCCGGCTCGGCAGCACCGTCGTCGGCGTGCGCAATCTGGGCAGTCCCACAGAGTCGAAGGGCGTGGAGCTCGCCTATGCCCGCGGCGGTCGCGTGCTGCGCGTCCACGCCGCCCATTGCGTACTGGCCGGCTGGAACATGATGATCCCCTATCTGTGTTCCGACATGCCGCAGCCGCAGAAGGCGGCACTGCACGAACTGGTCAAGATTCCGCTGCTCTACACCAGCGTCGCGATCCGCGATTGGCGCGCCTTCAAGACTCTCGGCGTGCAGCAGATCTACGCGCCGGGCGGCTACTTCTCGTCCTGCCGCCTCAACTGGCCGATGCAGATCGGCGGCTACCAGAGCCCGCGAACCCCCGACGATCCGATGCTGCTCTTTTTGGTGCGCGCGCCCTGCATGCCGGGCCAGCCGGAGAAAGACCAGCATCGCGCCGGCCGCTACGAGCTGCTCGGCACGTCGTTCGAGGACTACGAACACGCGACGCGCGACCAGCTCGGCCGCATGCTCAAGGACGGCGGCTTCGATGCCGCGCGGGACATCACCGCGATCACCGTGAACCGCTGGGCGCATGGCTACGCCTACGAGTACAACCCGCTGTTCGACGATTTCGACCTGCCGCCGGAAAAACTGCCGCACGTCATCGGCCGCCGGCGCTGGGGCCGCATCGCGATCGCCAATTCGGATTCCGGCGCCGCCGCCTACACCGACAGCGCCATCGACCAGGCCCGCCGCGCCGTCGACGAATTGCTGGCGCTCAAGGCGTAAGGCTCACGTCCCCGTGAAATTCCCCGCGCGGCGCTCGGCCACCGCGCGCACGCCTTCGGCGAAGTCCTTGGTCTTGCGCAACGCCGCCTGTTCGACGAACTCGTGATCGGTCTGCGCCTTCACCGCTTCGGCGATGCCCTTGCGCAGCGTTGCGCGCGTCGATTGCACCGCCAGCGGGGCTGCTTCGGCGATCTCGCGCGCCAGCTTCAAAGCGGCATCTCTCAAGCCGTCGAGCGGCGCGATCTCGTCGACCAGTCCCCAGGCCAGCGCCTCCTCGCACCTGATCCGCCGCCCCGTCAGGCACATCAGCGCCGCGCGCTGCTCGCCGATCAGGCGGGGCAGGGTGTGGGAAATTCCGAAGCCGGGATGAAATCCGAGCTTGACGAAGTTCGCCGTGAAGCGCGCTTCCGGCGCCGCGATGCGAAAATCGGCGACCAGCGCCAATCCCAGTCCCGCGCCCACCGCCGCGCCCTGGATCGCCGCGACGATGGGTTTCTTGGCCGAGAACAGCCGCACCGCCTCGATGTACAGCGCATTGATGCCCGGCCCCGCGCCGGGGCTGACGATGTTGGCCTCGCCCGGCGCGGTCAGGTCGGCGCCGGCGCAGAACACCTTGCCCGCCGTCGTCAGCACGCTGACGCGTAGCTCGCGCTCCGCATCGATGACGCCGAACGCGTCGGCCAGATCGCGCATCAGCCCGACGCTGACATGATTGTTGGGCGGCCGGTTGATCTCCAGCACCGCCACGTGTCCATCGCGGGTCAGCGAAACTTCGCCATATTGCGTCTTCATCGTTTTGCTCCCAGCAGGTTGCGCGCCACCACCCATTTGTGCACTTCGGTCGGGCCGTCATAGATGCGCATGGTGCGCAGCTTGGTCGCCATCAGCTGCAGCGGCAACTCCTTGGTCATGCCCATGGCGCCATGCGCCTGCATCGCATGGTCGACGATCTCGTAGGCCATTTCCGTCGCAAAGGCCTTGATCATGGAGATTTCCAGCCGCACGTCGCGTCCGGTGTCCAGCTTCCAGGCGCAATCATAGGTCATCAAGCGCGCCGCGTGGATTTTCGTCGCCGCATCCGCCACCCACCATTGGACCGCCTGGCGCTCCGACAGCGGCTGGCCGAAGGTCACGCGCGTTGGCGCGAAGGCGCAGATCATGTCCAGCGCGCGCTGCGCCATGCCGATCGACCATGCCGCCATCTCCAGCCGCCTTGTGCCGAGCCTTATCTGCATCGGCGCGAAGCCCGCGCCCTCGGTGCCGAGCAGCTTCCAGCCCTCGACGCGGCAATCCTCCAGCGCGATCTCGAAGGTGGAAGCGCCGCCGATCATGGGAATGCGGCGCAGCACGTTGAAACCCTTGGTGCCCTTGTCGACCAGGAACGCGGAGATCCCGCCACGCGCACCTTTCTCGCGGTTGGTCACCGCCATCAGGATCGTGAAATCGGCATGGTCGGCGCGGGAGATCCAGATCTTGCGGCCGTTGATCACCCAGTCGTCGCCGTCGCGCACGGCGCGCGTGATCATGCCGGCCGGATCGGCGCCGGCGCCGGGCTCGGAGATGCCGATCGCCGACACCGTCTCGCCGCGCACATAGGGCGCCAGATACGCCTCGCGCTGGCGCTCGTTCACCGTCGCCATCATCATGCGCAGATTCGGCGAGTCCGGCGGCAGCGTATAGGGCGTGACGGTGCGGCCCAGCTCCTCGTTGACGCCGATCATCGCCACCGCCGGCAGATTGGCGCCGCCGACATCCTCCGGCGCATCCAGGCCCCACAGCCCCAGCTCGCGGGAAATCTTGTCGATCCGCGCCGTCTCCGGTGCGCCGATGGAAAGACCCTTGCCGCTCGCCTCGCGCTCCAGCACGCCGGCCTCCAGCGGGATCAGTTCGTCCTCGACGAAGCGATGCACCAGATCCTTCAGCATGCGATGTTCTTCGATCAGTTCGAAATCCATTGTCTTCTATTCCTTCTGGATGGCGTGTTTGTTGTCGTGCAGCGTGGCGATCTCGGCTTCGCTGAAACCGGCTTCGCGCAAAATCTCGTCGGTGTGCTCGCCATGCGCCGGCGCGTGGCTGCGGATGCCGGCCGGCGATTTCGCGAACTTCGTCGCCGGCCGCACATAGCGGATCGTGCCTTCGCTGGGATGCTGCGCCATCTGGAACAGTCCGACGGCCTCGAGCTGCGGATGCTCCAGCAATTGCCCCAGTTCATAGAACGGCGTCGCCGGGATATCGCAATCGGCGCAGATCGTCATCCATTCCGCCGTCGTCCGCTCCGGCGTGGTCTCGCGCATCGCCGCGTAGAGCTTGCTGTTGTTGGCGTTGCGCAAGGCGCGATCCTCATGCGCCAGCTCCTCGCCGATTTCCGGATGTCCCGCCGCGTTGAAGAACGCGCGCCAGTGGCCGGCGGAATAGGGCAGCATGGCGATGAAGCCGTCACTGGTCGGCGCCGGCTTGCGGCCGCCTTCCAGCAGCCGGCCATAGCCCGGCGGCGCCGGCGGCGGCTCGAAGGCGAGCCCGCCCAGATGCTCGGTCAGCACGAAGGCGACCATGGTCTCCAGCATCGGCACCTCGACATATTGCCCGCCGCCGCCGCGCGCGCGGTGCAGCAGCGCGGCCAGCACCGCGTTGACCACCGCCATGCCGGCCGTCTTGTCGGCGACCAGCGTCGGCACATAGTCCGGCGTCGCGCGCCCGCTGCTGGCGACCGCGGCAAGGCCGCTCGCCGCCTGGATGATGTCGTCGAAGGCCGGCCGGTCGGCGTCCGGTCCGTCCTGGTCGAAGCCTGTCGCCGCGCAATAGACGATGTCGGGATTGAGCGCCGCCACCGCCGCGTAGCCGAAGCCCAGCCGCTCGATCGCCTCGACGCGCATATTGTGCACCAGCACGTCGGCCTTGGGGATCAGGCGCCGCAGCACGTCGGCGCCCTGCGGCGACTGCAGGTTCAGCGCGATGGAGCGCTTGTTGCGGCCCAGAGTCAGGAAGATCGAACTCATGCCGCGATGCAGCGACACGCCGTTCAGCCGCATCAGGTCGCCGGCCGGGCTTTCGATCTTGATGATCTCGGCGCCGAAATCCCCCAGGATCTGCGTCGCGAACGGCCCCAGCACCACGGCGGTGAGATCGAGCACGCGAATACCCGCAAGGGGCCCTGCCTTCGCTGTGGGATCGGGGCTGGACATCGTCCGCCATGCTAGGCCGGGCCGCGAAGCCGCCGCAATCGTTTACAGGCGCCGGCGGACATCCTTGAGGATTTCGTGCGCCGCGTTGTGGCCGGGCGCGCCGGAAACGCCGCCGCCCGGATGCGTGCCGGCGCCGCACATATAGAGCCCGCGCACCGGAGAGCGGTAATCGCCATGCCCCAGGACCGGCCGCGCCGAGAACAATTGATCGAGATCGAGCTTGCCGTGCAGGATGTCGCCGCCCGTCAGCCCGAACACGCGCTCCAGGTCGAGCGGGCTGAACGCCTGCTGGCCAAGCACGGACTGTCTGAAGCCGGGCGCGTAGCCTTCCACCGTGTCGATCATCAGCCGCGCCACCTCGTCGCGATGGGCGTCCCAGCCATCGGCCAGTTCGGGCGCGACATGCTGGCAGAACAGGCTGGCGACATGGCGGCCCGGCGGCGCCAGCGTGTCGTCGACCACCGACGGGATCAGCATCTCGACGATCGGCGCCTTCGACCAGCCGCTCTGGCGCGCGTCGCTGTAGGCCCGGTCCATATAGGCCAGGCTCGGCGCCATGACGATGCCGGCCGTCAGATGCGGCCCCGCCTGCGGCAGGCAGGTGAAGCGCGGCAGTTGCGACAGCGCCACATTCATGCGGAACGTGCCCGAGCCGTTGCGATAGCGCGCGATGCGCTCACGGAAGTCGTCCGGCAGCACGCCCGCATCGATCATCTTGCCGAACAGCAATTTCGGATTGAGATTGGAGACGATGCGCGCTGCGTGCAGGCTCTCGCCCGCCTCCGTCACCACGCCCGTGGCGCGGCCCTGCGACACGATCACCTCGCGCACGGCGCAATCGGTGCGGATGTCCACGCCTTTCTCGCGGCAGGCCGCCGCCATCGCCTGGGTGATGGCGCCCATGCCGCCGACCGCATGGCCCCAAGCGCCCTTGATTCCGTTTACTTCGCCGAAGACGTGATGCAGCAGGACATAGGCCGATCCCGGCGTGTAGGGACTGGCGTAATGGCCGACGATGGCATCGAAGCCTAGGATCGCCTTGAGCGGCGCGCTCTCGAACCAGCCGTCCAGCCAGTCGCCGGCCGATTGCGTGAACAGCGCCAGCAGGTCGCGCCGCGCCGTCAGGTCGAGCCGCGACAGCCGGCGGCCGAGCGCGGCGCTCTTCAGCATCTCGGGAAGCGCCGCGGCCCAGCTGCCCCCGGTCAAATTAGGCGGCGTCTGCAGCACCAGTTCGCGCAGGACATCGGCGATCGCCTCTAGCCGCGCATGGTAGTCGTCGATGCGCGCCGCATCCCGGTGCGAGAACTTGGCGATCTCATCGCTGCTCGTGCCGGCGAGATAGGCGCCATCGTTCACGGGAAGGAAATTGGAAATCTCCCTCGCGACGATCCGAAGACCTCTGGCGTGCAGATCCAGATCTCTGATGATCTTGGGATTGAGCAGCGACACCGTGTAGCTGGCGATCGAATTGCGAAAGCCCGGGAAGAATTCCTCGGTCACCGCCGCCCCGCCGACGATGCCGCGGCGCTCCAGCACCGTGACCTTCAGCCCCGCCCGCGCCAGATAGAAGGCGCAGACCAGGCCGTTATGGCCGCCGCCGATGACGATCGCGTCGGTCTCGGCCGCCACTACCCAATCCGCACCGACATGCCGCCGTCGACTGGCAGCAGCACGCCGGTGATGAACTGCGCTTCGTCGGAGCACAGGAACAGCGCCGCATAGGCGGTGTCCCAGCCCGAGCCCATCTTGGCGCCCAGCGGCACGCGCGCGTTGCGCGCGGCGCGCACCGCTTCCTGGTCCTGACCGCTCGCCGCCGCGATGCCCGCCACCGCCATCGGCGTGTCCATCAGGCCCGGCAGGATGGCGTTGCAGCGGATGCCGTGGCGCGCATTGGCCTGCGCCACGCTGGTGGTCAGCCGGTTCACCGCCGCCTTCGACACTTCGTAGGCCACCTGGTTGCCGCCGGCCAGCGACGCCAGCGACGAGATGTTCACGATCGCGCCCTTCTTCTGCTCGCGCATGATCGGGATGGCGCTCTTGATCGTCAGCCACATGCCTTTGAGGTTGACCGTCATGATGCGGTCGAAGGCGGCTTCCTCGAGCTTGTGCGCCGGCCCGTCGCCGCCGCCGATGCCGACATTGTTGACCAGGATGTCGATATGGCCGAAGCGCGCCTGCGCCGCCGCGATCAGGGCCTCCGCCGCGCCCGCCTTGGTGATGTTGGCTTCGAGCGCCGTCGCGCGGCCGCCTTCCTTGGCGATCATCGCCACCGTCTCCTCGGCCCGCGCGCCGTCCCGATCGACGCAAAGCACATCGGCGCCTTCGCGCGCAAAAAGCATCGCCATGGCGCGGCCGTTGCCGATGGTGGTGCCCGGTGTCTGACCGGCGCCGACCACGATCGCCGTCTTGTCCTTCAGCCGCATGGCTAGAAGCCTTTCAGGTCGGGATCGAGCGTCTGCCCGGGATCGAGCTGCACGCCGAAGGAATTGAGCATCATCGACACTTGCGTGTACTGCCCGGCGGTGAACACCACGTCCATGCGCTGCTTCTCGCTGAAATGCTCCGCCAGTGCCTTCCAGGTCGCGTCCGTGATGAACTGATCGCTGTGCAGCTCGTCGCTGGCGCGGAGCAGCGCCGCGTCGGCCGCGCTCCAGCCGGCGCCGGCGCCTTTCTTGATGCGCGCGATCTCGTCGTCGCTCAGGCCCTCGCGCTTGCCGATGCCGACATGCTGCGTCCATTCATAGCCCGACTTGCAGAGAAAGCCCGTGCGCAGGATCACGATCTCGCGTTCGCGCGCCGGCAGGTCGTTGCGCCGCGACAGGATATAGCCCCCCCACTGATTGAAGCGCTCGAACGCTTTGGGCGCTCGCACCAGGGTGCGGAAGATGTTGAGGATGCGCCCGCCGAACGGCTTGAGCTGTTCCTTCTGTTCGTCGCTGAATTCGGCGTCCGAGAGCGGCGCGATGCGGGCTTGGGTCAGTCGCACGTTTGTTTCCTCCGGTTCATAGCTTGGCCGCAGGGTAGCCTAGTCGGGTCGCACATCAATACCGATTTCGCGCAGCAATTCGTGTTGCTGGCTCCGGCTGACGATCAGGCCGGCATAGTCGGCCAGGACAGCGAGGTTCAGACCGGCGATCGAGGCGCCGCAAAGGTCGGCGCCGCTCAGCTTGGCGCGGTCCCATTCGGCCCGGTCGATGACGGCGCCGGTCAGCACCGCATCGGTCAGATCGGCGTCCCAGAACAGCGTCTCGGAGAATTTGCACTCGGTCAGTTCGCAGGATCTGAGCGACAGCGCCGACATATCCGCATAGCTGAAATTGCATTTTTCGAACGTCGCCCTGGTCAGGGTGACTTTCTTCGAGACCGTTTTCTCGAAGCGCGAGCCCTTGAAGCGAACGCCGCGAAAACTGCTCTGGCTTGCCCGCACCGCATACAGATCGCAGCGCTCGAAGGCGCAGTCGGCGAAGTTGCAATCGTTCATTTCGGCGGATGGCATTTCGCAAACCGTGAAGATGCAGCCCTTCTTGGCGTCGGCGTCGAACAGGTGACATTTGCGAAAATGCGCGCCCGCGAGGTCGCAGCTGGCGAACCGCACTTCGGACAGCTTGCAATTGGTGAATTCAGCGCCGGTGAAATTCGTTCCATGCAGGGACAGGCTTTCGAACACGCAATCGTTGAAGCGCGCGCCGCTGCAATCGAGATCTTCGAAATCCAGCGCCGCCGTGAACAGTTTGCGGTCGAACGCCTGGTTCGCCGCCAGCGCGGTGTTCAGCGCGTCCTGGGTCAGGGCCGCGCAATCGGATCTGTCGAACGGCATGCGGCCACGCCTTCTTCAGGCCGCACGCGCGTCCGGGAATATCCGCAGGAAATTCTCGGCATAGAACTTGTCGCGCACCGCCGGCCCGCGTTCGCCCAGGGTGGACTCGAAACGCGCGATCGGATTGCGGCCGCCCTCGATATGCGGATAGTCGCTGGAGAACAGGTACAGATCGGGGTTCGACAGGTCGATGAAGACGCCGACCTCCTCGAACACGAAGGGCGTGAACGCCATCTGCTCGGTGAACTGCTGCGTCGGCGTCCGCTTGAACGCGGCCAGCGTCTTGTCCGTGCGGCCCCAGGTCTTGGCGACCCAGTCCAGCCGCCGCAGCATCTCCGGCACCCAGCCGGCGCCCAGTTCGACGCTGGCGCCGCGCAATTTGGGAAAGCGCTCGAAAACGCCTTCGATCAACATCATGGAGAGGAACGTCTCCGGCCCCTGATGCAGCACCGCGACGTCCTTGGTGCGCAGATTCTCGCCGCCGCCGAGCCAGTCCTTGGTCGCGGCGCGCCCGTTGTTGCCCCAGGCCTTAGCCAGTTGCAGCGGCGAGCCGCCGACATGCAGCAGGAACGGCACGCCCGCGTCCGCAAGCCGCGCCCAGAACGGCTCCAGCTCCACATGCCCCGGCGATTTGTCGCCGCACGGCCGATGCGGCACCCACACCGCCTTGAGATTGCTCTTGAGCACCAGTTCCAGCTCGGCGATCGCGTGTTCGGTATCGTCCAGCGGAATGATCGCCACGCCCATCAGCCGCTCGTCATGGGCGCAGAAATCCGACATGTGCCGGTTGTGCGCCCGGGCGCAGCCATAGCGCAGCCGAGGCTCCAGCTTCGAGCTCGGCGAAAACGGCTTGGCCACGCTGTGCGTCGCGAAGACGATCTGCTTCTTGAAACCCAGCATGTCCATCGCCTGTTTGCGCTCGGCGCCGTCGAAGGCGCCCAGCGCCTGGATCTCCTTGGACTTCTCGATCAGCTTGTCGCCCAGGCCCAGAAGCTCGCTCAGGTGCTCGTCGCTGTGCCGCCCGCCGTTCGCCATGATCACGGCGACTTCCTCGTCGGTGACGATGGACGCCGAGTAGCTCACCGCCGGCACCTCGGCGCGCAGGCCCGGATCGGCGTATTTCTGCAGGAAGTCCGGCAGCTCCATGATGTGGCTGTCCGCGTCGTACATGCTGCGATGGGCATAGGTCATGGGCATCTCCGTAGGCCGGTAATCCTAACACCGAAAACCGCGCCGCGCACCGCCCGCGGCGCGGCGATGGCTGCTATCCTGCGCCGGGCTGACGCGAGCGTGATCGCCCCGTGCCCCCTGTGGTGATAGGCTCGCGATCGCGATGCGTCCCGGCTGGACGAAGGAGAGCACATGACATCCCTGGGCGATATTTCCCGCAGGCGGCTGCTGGGGTCCGGCGCTGCCGGTCTGGCGTTGGCGCCCGCGCTGGCCCGCGCCGAGACCGGCACGCGGTTGCCGCCGCCGGTGGTGGAGAACATCCAGGGCGGCGCCGACGCGCAGAACCGCCTCACCGTCGACGCCTATCTCAACGAGAAGGGCCCTTACCGCTTCGTCGTCGACACCGGCGCCGACCGCAGCGTCATCGCCGAGGACGTTGCCACGGCGCTGGGCCTGACGCTCGGCGAAGACATGATCGTGCAGGGCATCGCGCGCGAAGTGACCGCGAAATCGGTGCGGCTGGATCACTTGCGGCTGGACCGCGTCACGATCAATTCGCTGCCGATGCCGGTCTTGCCGCGCAGCTGGCTCGGCGCCGACGGCTATTTCGGCCTCGACGTCATCGACCGGCAGAGCGTGACCTTCAACTTTCAGGATCACCAGATGCACATCCAGCCGTCGCGCCAGGTCGGCGACTGGGTGCCCATGGCCGACCAGGGCGTGCTGCGCGTCAGCGGCTCGAACGGCCGGCTGGCGGCGCTCAATTGCAGCGTCGACGGCGTCAAGGCGGCCGCCTTCGTCGATTCCGGTGCCCAGATTTCCATCGGCAACACCAAGCTCTTCGGCGCGCTGCAGCGGCATCACGGCGCGCAATACATCTCGCAGGAAGAGATTCAGATTTTGGGCGTCACCGGCGGGTCGATCCCGGGCCGGCTGGCCTCCATCGACCGGATCATGGTGGGGTCTCTGGGCTTCGCCAACAGCGTTCTGGTGATTTCCGATCTGCCGGTCTTCGACACCTGGGACCTCGGCGACAGGCCCGCCATGTTCATCGGCATGAATTTCCTCAAGCAGACCAGCTCCTTCACGATCGACTACGGCCGCAAGGAAATTCGCTACGAGATCGCGCAGCTGCGGCTGGCCAGCCGCGCCTGAGCGCGCCGGAGGAACGGCTTTTGCGTCTTCGCGACAAGGTTGCCGTGGTCACGGCGGCGGGCGCCGGCACCGGCCGCGCCACGGCGCTGGCCTTCGCCGCCGAGGGCGCCCATGTCTGGGTCACCGATATCAATAGTGGGGCGCTGAAATCGCTGATGGGCGAAAATATCAGCACCGCGGTGCTGGACGTGCGCGACGAAACAGCCGTCACAGCCCTGTTCGCGCGGATCGGCCGCTGCGATGTGCTGTTCAACTGCGCCGGCATGGTGCCGGAGGGGACCGTGCTCGACTCCGCGCCGGCGCTGTTCGCCACCGCCTGGGATCTCAACGTCCTGTCGATGGTCCGCACCATCCGCGCCGCGCTTCCCGGCATGCTGGAGCGCGGTTCGGGCTCGATCCTCAACATGTCGTCGGTCGCCTCCAGCATCACCGGCGTCGCCAATCGCAGCGCCTATGGCACGACCAAGGCCGCCGTCATCGGCCTGACCAAATCGGTCGCCGCCGATTTCGTGGGCCGGGGAATCCGCTGCAACGCGATCTGCCCGGGAACGGTGGATACGCCGTCGCTGCGCGGCCGCATCGCGGCCCAGGCCGATCCCGCCGCCGCGCTCAACAGCTTCATCGCGCGCCAGCCGATGGGCCGCTTCGGCCGCAGCGAGGAAATCGCCGCCGCCGCCGTCTATCTCGCCAGCGACGAAGCCGCCTTCGTCACCGGCCAGACCCTTGTCATCGACGGCGGCTGGACGATTTAACTTTCACCGCTGTCATGGCCCGCGATCCCCCTACGCTGCTTCGCAGCTTCGGAGGACTTGCACCGAGACCCTCCAAAGCCTTGGCGTAGGAGGGATGCGGGCCACCCAGTTGGATCGAGACTCGGGGGAACAGGATTTGGCAGACACGAAGTTCTTCACGAGGGGAATAAGTTGTCACCTGGGTGGCCCGCATTCGCGGGCCATGACAACGTGAGCGTGTAAGGAAACGGTCATGAAAGCATACATTCTCACCTCCGCCGGACCTGCGTTTGCCGAAATGCCCACGCCCAAACCCGGCGCTAGCGACGTGCTGGTGTGCGTCCGCGCCGCCGCGCTCAATCGCGTCGATCTGGCGATGAGCCGAGGCCATGTCCACGGCGGCGCCGGCGGCGTCGGCCATGTGCTCGGCGTCGAATGGGCCGGCGAGGTCGTCGAAGTGGGCGCCGGCGTCGAAAACATCAAGCCCGGCGACCGCGTCATGTGTTCGGGCGCCGGCGCCTTCGCGCAATTCGCCGTCGCCGATTTCGGCCGCGTGCTGCCCATCCCTGGCGCCGCGATGAGCTATGAACAGGCTGCCGCGCTGCCCGTCGCGCTCCAGACCATGCACGATGCCGTCGTCACCCACGGCGCGCTGCAGCCGGGCCAGTCGGTGCTGATCCAGGGCGCCAGTTCCGGCGTCGGCCTGATGGCATTGCAGATCGCGCGCGCCAGAGGCGCCGCTCTCGTCATCGGTTCGTCGACCGACCCCGTGCGCCGCGCCCGCCTCGCCGAATGCGGCGCGCAGCTTGCCGTCGACTCGCGCGATCCTGGCTGGGTTGCCCAGATCCTGGAGGCGACCGGCGGCAAGGGCCTCGATCTCGTCGTCGACCAGGTCTCCGGCGCCACGATGAACCAGACCATGGCCGCGACCCGCATCGGCGGCCGCATCGTCAATGTCGGCCGCCTCGGCGGCGACAAGTCTGAGTTCAACTTCGACCTCCACGCCATGCGCCGGCTGACCTATATCGGCGTCACCTTCCGCACCCGCAGCCGTGCCGAGGTGCGCGAGATCAACCGCCGGGTCAAAGCCGATCTGTGGAACGATCTCAGCGACGGCCGCCTGCGCTTGCCCATCGGCCGAACTTTCGCATTCGATGCCATCGCCGATGCACTGGCGCACATGAAAGCCAACCGCCATTTCGGCAAGATCGTGGTGACGATCTGAAGCGCTTTCTCCGCGCGCAGGCGCCGGAAATATTTTTTCGCGTTGAAAGAAAATATCGTTCGCCGCGTTGCACACAAAGCCCTATCCCATGCGGCGAAAGATTTTCTCCGCGTCCTGCGCGCCTCCGCGCAAAAACTTCTATGGATAAGAAACCGCAAAATTTATTTTTTCCGACCCCTTGAACCGAGTCGGTCCAAACCCCATCTCCCGTACATCCCCACAGGTGTAACTCATCCTCTCCCGCTGCGCAGGCAAGGATGAATTACGAAATCATGTCCCGTTTCAGATCGGGAAACACCTTGCCGACCTTGCCGAGCAGATACTCGCCATAGGTCCCGGAGAAATCATGCACGCTCTCCTTGTCCCACCGCGTCTCGCGGTCGTCTTCGATATGCGCCGCGTGCTGCGGCAGCGGCACGATCTGCGCCGCGAAACCCGGATCGAAGAAGAACGGAAACGACAGCCGCCCGCGGCCGCTCAAATTCTTCGCCCGATGCGGCGTCGAGCGGTAGAGCCCGCCGGTCAGCCGGTCGAGCATGTCGCCGATATTGCACACCAGCGTGCGGGCAACCGGCGGCGCCTCGGTCCAACCGGTCGGCGACTTGACCTGCAGCCCACCGGCATCGTCCTGCGCCAGCAGTGTTAGCAGGCCGTAATCGGTGTGCTCGCCGACGCCCCATTGCTGCGAGCCCGGCACGTCGGGCGGATAATGGAAGATGCGGAACAGGATCGTCGGATCGGCCGTGTAGTGAACGCGAAAATATCCCGCCTCGAGCCCCAGGCTCAGCGCGATGCCCTCCATGATCGCGTGCGCCGCGCGGGTATTCGTGTCGAGATAATCGAGCACCGCCTGGCGAAGCGCCGCCGGCCGCGCCGGAAACTGGTTGGCGCCGTGCAGCGGCAGGCCGGCCTGCACGCGCGGATCGGACGCTGGCAACTCGCTGCCGAAATAGATGCCCTCCTTAGCGTCCGGCTTGCCCGAGGTCAGCTCGCCGCCGACCGGAAAATAGCCGCGCCAGGCCCGGCCGCCGCGCGCCATCGCGATGTGCAGCTTCTCCGCTTCCGGCAGCGCGAAGAATTCGCGCGCCGCCGCTTCCAGCGCCCTGGCATCGACGCCATGCCCGGTCGCGTAGAAGAACCCATTGTCGCGGCAGGCGCGCCCGATCGCCTCGGCGACGGCCCGCCGCGCGCTCTCGTCACGCCCGAACAACGGCGCCACGTCGATGATGGGAAGCGTGTCTGTCACGCCGGACAGTCTGACGCATTTTCGCGGCGGCGTCGCCTGCGCGCGTGTTAGCCTTGGTGCAACAGGAGACCGCAATGCCCGAGAAAGTTTGTGTGATTTCCGGCGTCGGGCCGGGCACCGGGGCCTCGCTGGCGCGCCGCTTCGCCGCCGGCGGCTACCGCGTCGCCATGCTGGCGCGCAATGCCGCGCGGCTCGGCGAACTGGAAAAAGACATACATGGCGCCAGAGCCTACCCCTGCGACGTCTCCGATCCGGCACAGATCGCCGCCGCGGCCGCCGCCATCGAAAAAGACCTCGGCAGTCCGTCCGTCGTCATCCACAACGCCGTCGGCGGCGCCTTCGGCACCTTCCTCGACATCGATCCCAAAGTGCTCAACCAGAACTTCCAGACCAACACGATGGGCCTGCTCTATCTCGCGCAGGCCTTCGTGCCGGGCATGATCGCAAAGGGGCAGGGCGCCCTGATCGCCACCGGCAACACCTCGGCCCAGCGCGGCCGCGCCGGCTTCGCGGGGTTTGCCCCGACCAAGGCGGCGCAACGCATCCTCGCCGAAGCCATCGCCCGCGACGCCGGCCCCAAGGGCGTGCACGTCGCCTATGTCGTGATCGACGCGGTGATCGACGTGCCTTGGGCGCGCGAGCGCTTCAAGGACAAGAAGGAGGATTTCTTCATCAAGTCGGCGGCGATCGCCGACGAAATCTTCCACCTCGGCCACCAAGACAAGAGCGCCTGGTCGTTCAACGTGGAGATCAGGCCGTATGGGGAGACGTGGTGAGGCGTCCTCACCAGACCAATGGGATGACCGCCCAGGTGCGCCGCCGCCGGGCTTCGAATTCCGCGCCGAAGCGCTCGCGCAACGCGATCTCCTCGACGTGTATGCGCCAGACATAGGCGAGCGCGGCAGCGAGGGGCGCGAAGACCGCCGAGATCCAGTTGCCCGTCGAAAGCCCGACGCCGGCGAACAGCAGGATGCCGCCGGTATAGGCGGGATGGCGCAGCAGGCGATAAGGCCCGCGCGTCACCAGGCGCTGTCCGTCCAGAAGCGTTACCGAAGTTCGAAAAAACGCGCCCAATGTCAGAACCGCCCAGTTGTAAAGGAGCAGCCCGATCCACAGCAGGGCCATGGCGGTGAAGAAAACGGCTTCCGGCGGCAACGCGATCCGCGCGGCGGGCACAAGCGACGGCGCCCAGAAGGCGCCGATCATGCCGATGAAGGACCCGAGATAAATCGTCGCCTTGCTGCCGCGGTCGCGATCGGCGCCCTTCGCGCCGCGGCTCTCGCGGCTTTGCACCCATCCGGATGTCAGGAAGAATCCGGCGAAGGTGGCCCAATAGAGGAGCTGCCACAGCGGGTGTTGGTTGAAGAGGTAGTGTGGAACGACAGGGTGCATGTCAGGCCTTCACAAGAATTTCCCGATAGCGATCCGGCCGCGCCGGATCCTTTACGGGGTGGCGCGTAATGAGTTTGATGTCGGGCACGCGATCCGCAATCGCCTCGATAGCGAGATGAGCCTCGAAACGCGCCAAGGCGGAGCCGAAGCAGAAATGCGGTCCCGTGCCGAACGACAGGATCGGCGCCGGCATGCGCCGCCTTATGTCGAATCGATCCGGATCGTCGAACACCATGGGATCGCGGTTCGCGGCGCCGAGGCCGACGCGCACCGTGTCGCCGGCTTTGAGAACCTTGCCGCCGAGTTCGACATCTTCCGTGCAGCGCCGGTTGGTCGAGGTCGATTGAGTCGGATGATGAAACCGCAGCAGCTCCTCGAGCGCCGGCGCGATCAACGCACGGTCGCGTTTCAGCGCGTCCCACTGTTCGGAGTGCGACAACAGAATGAAAATGCCGCTGGAGATCAGCCGTTCGGTCGTCGTGCCCGCCGCGGTGTAGATGGTGCTCAGCGCCGACATCAGTTCCGGCTCGCTCAACCGGCTGCCTTCGCTCTCCGCTTCTACCAGCGCGCTGATGAGGTCATCCTTTGGCGCTGTCCGGCGAGTGGCCACGGCTTCGCGCAGGTAACCGCCGATCCATTTGCCCGCCGCGAGGGCCTTTGCCCAGGACTCCTCGGAGCGCTTGGGTGCCATCAAGGCGGCGGCGCTGGCGAAGGCCTCGCGGAACCTGTCTCGGTCCGCGGGCGGAATGCCGATGATCTCGCTCGCAATGATGATGGGAATATGAAAGGCGAAGTCCTCGACCAGATCGAACGTGCCCTTGGCGATCGCCGCGTCCAGGAGACCCGCGATCACCTCCACGATGCGCGCTCGCCGATCCTCGACCGCGCGTCGTGAGAACGCCGACTGCACCAGCGCGCGGATGCGTGTGTGGTCGGGCGCGTCCATCTGGTTGAACGAATGCGCCAGTGAGCGGCTGAGATTCTGCTCGGACTTCGACTGCGCCGCGTTGCTTCCTTCGCGCGCCAGCGGATTGCTGTCGCCCCAACCAGCGGCGGCGCTGGAAAAGCGCCTGGGATCCTTCAGCACGGCGCTGACGTGATCGTAGCGCGTGAGGAACCAGAAGCCGTGGCGCGACCAGTGAACTGGGTCCTCGGCGCGCAGCCGGTTCAGCGTCGGCAGCGGATCGTTCTCGAAGTCGTAGGCGTGCAGATCGGGATGAAAGGTCAAGGCCGGCACTCCCCTGTGTCGTCACGCACCGAACACGTGCCGCGCGTTTTCGCCGAGCACCGCGGCCTGCCGCTCGGGCGACAGCGCGGCAACGGCGCGCCGGATTTGCTGTGGTGCATCGAGATAGGAGTCGACATGCGGATAATCGCTGCCCCACAGGATGCGATCCTCGCCGACCAGGTCGAGCATCGCGCCGATCGTGCGCTCCTCGGGCTCGGCGACGAAATAGCAATTGCGCCTGATGTAGTCGCTGGGTTTGAGCGACATCGCGCCGGCTCCGAACCGTCCATGCTTTTCGTCGAGCCGGTCCATCAGATAGGCGGCCCAGCCGCAGCCCGCCTCGACGCTTACGATCTTGAGTTTCGGGAACCGCTCGAACAGCAAATCGGTCACCATGGCGGCCATGGCGGGGATCAACTGCCCCGTCGCGCCCAATCCGAACGTGAAGATTGAGCCGGGCCGTGTCGCGCCCCAATTGTTGAACAGACCACCGCCGGCCGCGAAACGCACGATGACGTGCAGGCAACCCGGAATTCCCGCCTCTTCGCAAGTCCGCCAGATGGGATCGAAGTGCGGTTCACCCGGCCGCCTGCCATCGATGATCTCCGGCGGCACGAAGAGGCCGCGGAAACCGGCACGGACGCAATGGCGCAGCTCGCGCACGGCTTCGTCGATGTCGTGCCAGTTGACCAGCGCGATCGGGATGACACGTCCCGGCGCGCCCTGCGAGAACTCGGCCTGCCAGCGGTTATAGGCGCGGCAATAGGCCGAGGCGAGCTTGGCGTCTTCGGTCGGAAACGGAAGGATACCTATGGTCGGAAACAAGACGCCCTGATCCACGCGCCAGGAATCCAGCAGCGCGATCCGTGCCTTTGGCTCATAGCTCGCGGGCTCGCAGCCCGCGGCATAGCTCGTGCCGCCGACGAACAGTTCGGCCGGCGTCAGATGCGCCCCGCCCAGGCCGCCCAGGACGCCGGCCAGCACCGATTGCTCGCCGATGATCAGATGCTCGATGCCGTCGCGCAATTCGATGCGAATGGCACGGTCGCGGAATTCCGGCTCCAGGTAGCGCTGCCACAAATCGGCCGGCTCCATGACGTGCGAGTCGCAATCGATCACCAGCGGCATGTGAGTCAAAACCCGTGAAACGTCGCGAAGCTCTCCACCGTCTCGCGTTCCGACACCAGCGTGTTCACCGGATGGCTGTCGTCGGCGTAGCCGAGCGATATCCCCGCGATAATGTATTCGTCGTCCGGCACGTTCAACACCCGTCGCGTCACGCTCCAGTAATTGTTCCAGGCGCCCTGGGCGCAGGTGTCGAGGCCGCGCACCTTGGCCGCCAGCATGAAGGTCTGCATGAACATGCCGACGTCGACGAAGCTCATCGCGTCCAGGTCCTTATCGATGGTGAACAGCAGCCCCACCGGCGCGTCGAAGAATTTGTAGTTGCGGCCCCATTGCGCCCAGTTGGCTTGCTTGTCGCCCTTCGGGATGCCGATCAGCGTGTACATGTCCTTGCCCAGCTTGCGCATGCGCCCGATGTAAGGCTCCTTGCGCTTGCTCGAGCGCGGGAATTCGGCGCGGTCGTCCGGCGGATTGCTGTCGCGATGCGCCAGGACTTCCTGCTCCAGTCGCGCCCGCACCGCGCCGGCGACGACATGGACTTTCCAGGGCTGGACGTTGGTGCCCGACGGGCTGCGCGACGCCAGCACGAGCAGTTCCTCGACCAGCGCGCGCGGCACCGGATCGGGTTTGAACGCGCGAACGGATTTGCGCGCGTGCAGCGCCTCGATGAACTGCAAGACGAAACCTCCTACTGCGCCGCGTGTCTGGCGTCCGGCGTGCCGGAAAGCTCGAAATCCGCCGGATTGGGCTTTCGCGTCGCGCTCCAGTAATCCACCAGCGGATAGGGCCAGTTCTGCGACACGCGGCCCTTCTTGTTCTTGTACCAGCTCGTCACCTGCGGCACGCCCCAGGCCATCAGCGCGTTGCTCGCATCCACTTTCACGTTGAACGCGTCATGAACATCTTGTCTGACCTCGATGGCACTGGCGTTGGAGCGCAGCAGCAGTTCCAGCAGGCCCTGAATGTAGCGGATCTCGCATTCGGAGAAGAAGATGATGCTGCCGTTGACCACGATGTTGGTGTTCGGCCCGTACATGATGAACAGGTTGGGGAAATTCGGCACGCTGACGCCCAGATAGGCCCGCGCGTCGCCGTCCCATTGTTCGTGCAGGTCGACGCCACCCTTGCCCTTGAACTTCATCGGCTCCAGGAACTGGCTCGCCGTGAAGCCGGTGCCGTAGACGATGACGTCGACCGCGAATTCGCGGCCGTCCTTGGTCTTGAGGCCCGTCGGCGTGATCTCGGCGATGGGATCGGTCACGGTCTCGACATTCGGCCGCTTCAGCGCGCCCAGCCAGACGCCGTTGTCGCGCACGCTGCGTTTTCCCCCCGGCGGATAGTTCGGCGTCGCCGCGTCCTGCAGTTCGGGCCGGCCCTCGAGCTGGCCGCGCGTGTAGTCGGTCAGCATCTGGCGCAGCATGTCGTTCTGCTCGCCGACCGAATCCTTGCGCTTGTCCCATTTGGGATCGGCCTTGACGAATTCATAGATGCCGTCTGTCAGCATCCAGAACAGCCAGAAGCGATACCATTTGCCGTAGAAGGGAACGTGCTTGAGCAGCCACTTTTTCCCGTCGTCGACCTTGTCGTGATAATTCGCGGTCGGGCCCAGCCACGGCGCCGTGCGCTGGAAAACATAGAGCTGGCTCACATCCGGCGCGATCTCCGGCACGAATTGGAAGGCCGACGCGCCGGTGCCGATCACCGCGACGCGCTTGCCCTTGAGGTCCACCGCGTGATCCCACTGCGCCGAATGGAACGACTTGCCCTTGAAGGTCTCGATGCCATTGATGTCCGGCAGGCGCGGCCGGCTGAGCTGCCCCACCGCCGTGATCACCGCGTTGGAAACGATGCTGTCCGTCTTCCCGTCGGCGGTGCGCACGCGCGTCGTCCACAAGGCCTTGGCTTCGTCATAGACGCTGTCGATCACTTCGGTCTGGAAGCGGATATTGGGGCGCAGGCCGTATTTGTCGGCGACGCCCTGGAAATATTTCCACAGCAGCGGCTGGGTCGAGAAATGATACGGCCAGTCGTGGTTCGGCTCGAACGAGTAGGAATACAGATGGTTCGGATTGTCGACGCGGCAGCCGGGATAGGTGTTGACGAACCAGGTGCCGCCGACCTCCTTGTTCTTGTCCACCACGGTGAATGGAATCTTCGCCTGCTTCATGCGGATCGCGGCGAGCAGGCCCGACATGCCGGCGCCGATGATGAGGACCTTGAAATCCTTCTTGGCGCTGTCGGGCAATGCTTCCAGCGTCTGTACCGCCTTCACGTCCGTCGCGGTCAGCGCCAGCTCCTCTTCCAGGAACGGCACATAGCGTTCGGGAATGTCCGCGCCGGCGACGAAGTTCATCATCTTGCGCACCGTGGCCAGCGCCGGCTGCGGCGGCAGCTTCGCCCCGTCGCGCATCGCTTTCAGCGCGCTCAGCGCCCGCGCCTTGGTCGAGGCGATCTGTTCCGGCGTCAGCCCGCCCTGGCCGTCGCCGAAGAAGTCGTAGACCGGTTTGATGTCACCCGTGACCAGGCTCGCATCGCCCGTCACATGCACCAGCGCCGCGATCAGGCTAGGCAGATGCGCCTGCTCGATCGCGTTCCTGATGACGTCGTCGCTGTCGCTGATCGGCGCGGTGGAAAGGGCGTCGGCCATGGAAGGTCTCCCGATGTTCTTTGGGAGAAGCTTAGCCCGTCCGTGCCGCGCAAATCGAGTAGGGGCCCGCCGCGCCGAAGCGTAGCGAAGGCGGGTGCCGCAGCGTCAATTCGCCCAGTAAATCACTTCGTCGCCCGGGCTGCTGGGATAGGAGAGCGGGTGATCGATGGCCTCCGGGCCCAGCAGCAGCGAGGGCCAGAGCGGCCTCGCCTGCGCCCTGCTGATGCCGCGCAGTTCCTTCAGCAGCGTCGCGGTTTCTGGCCCATTGGCGGTGACCAGATTGTTCTTCTCGGTCGGATCGGCCGCAAGGTTGTAGAGCCAGAGCTTCGACGCCGGCTTGTCCATCGCCTGCAGCTTCCAGTCGCCGTCGAGCAGCGTGGCGTAAGGGCCCGAGCGCCAGAACAGCGTCTGGTGCGGCCGGCCGGTATTCTGGCCCGTCACGAACGGAATCAGGTTCACGCCGTCCACGATCCGGTCCGTCGGCAGCGCCGCGCCGGCGACGGCCGCGGAGGTCGCGAAAATGTCGACATGCGCGACGGGCTTGGCGTAGGTCGTGCCGGCGGCGAGCTTGCCGGGCCAGCGCATGAAGAACGGCACGTGGATGCCGCCCTCGAAGAACGTCGCCTTCCAGCCGCGATAGGGTTTGTTGATGTCCGGCAGGCCGATGTAGTAGGCGCCGCCATTGTCCGACGTGAAGATGACGAGCGTGTTGTCGTCCAAGCCGTCGCGTTTCAACTCTGCCATCACCTTGCCGACATTGCGGTCGAGCCCGCGCAGCATCGCCGCATAGACACGCAGGCGATGGTCCGCGATCTGCGGCAGCGCGTCATAGTCCGCTTTCAGCGCCTGCAGCGGCGTGTGCACCGCGTTGAACGTCAGATACATGAACCATGGCCGGTTGCGGTTGGCGTGGATCGCGCTCACCGCCTGGTCGCCCAGATAGTCCGTCATGTATTCGGACGGCGCGAAGCGGTGGCCGCCATTGTTCTCGACCGAGAAGGTCAGGTTGGCCCACAGGAACTTGTCGATCGGATCGAAGTCCTGATGCGATTCCTCGACGCTGGGATCGCCGCTGGGCGCGAACAGCGAGGCGCCGGCGAGGAAGCCCAGTGTCTCGTCGAAGCCCTTGGCTTCCGGCTTGGAGGTCAGCGTGCCGCCCAGATGCCATTTGCCCAGGAACAGCGTGTGGTAGCCCTGCTCGTGCATGACGCGGGGCAGCATGATTTCGGACCCCGGCACGGCCAGGTCATTGCTGTTGGACGGCATGTCGCGCTCATGCGCATAGTCGAAATAGCCTTGGCGGCCACCGTCATTGGTCGTCGTCGCGACCAGTTTCTCGAACGCGGCCGGCGCCGGCGTGAATTCGAAGCCGAAGCGGGTCGCATAGCGCCCCGTCATGATCGCGGCGCGCGACGGCGCGCAGGTCGCGTTGCCGGCATAGCCATTGGTGAAGGTCACGCCCTCTCGGGAGATCGCATCGATGTGCGGCGTCGGCGCCTTGCCGCCGGCCACGCCGCCGCCGCCAAAGGACAGGTCGTTGAAGCCCAGGTCGTCGGCCAGGATGAACAGCACGTTCGGCCGGCGCGGGCCGGCCGGCGCCGTTGCCGGTCCTTGCTGCCAGACGACCGGATGATTGGCCTCGACCGGATCGCGGATGCCGTCGATGATGCCGGGGAGATAGTACCAATAGCGCTCGAACGCCGCGTAGCCCGCGATGGCACCCAGGGCGACGGCGCCCAGTGCGATCCAGCGTTTCTTGATGGCCATTCCCGACGCCCCTTTGCCCATTTTGTCGCGCTATAGCACGGTTGCCGAAGAAAGAGAATGGCGGTTCCGTTTCGTCGCGGCGCAACCGGCAATTAACTGCTGCGTGCTATTCCGTATTGTGCCGCTGCGCGCCCTGGAGAAGCATAGCACCATGCTTGCTCGCGATCATGATCTGGAACCCGCTGCCGCCGTGCGCCGCGGTTTCAGCCTTGAGATGTTCGGCCTGTTCTGCACCCAGGCGGTGCTGCTGGGCCTGGTCTATTTCATCGTCGCCGGCGCGATCTAGCGCCCGCCCTCTAGAATCTTGAACTGCCGCTCGGGATCGTCCTGCATCGTCTTGGCGCCGTTGCGGTTGGTGTAGGCGCCCTCCGGCGCGTATTGCAGGATGTAGGCCTTGCGCACCGAACCCTTCTTCAGGTTCGGCCCCGTGCGATGCGGCGCCAGCGAGGAGAACGCGATCACGTCGCCCGCCTGGCCCGGCACGCAGACCGCGTCGGGAACGTCTTCCAGGCATTTGTAGCCGAGCCCCGTCAGCCAGTGTTCCAGCGTGCCGCGCTTGTGCACGCCGGGCGCGATCCACGGGCAGCCGTTTTCGGCGTCGACATCGACCAGCGGAATCCACAGCGTGAGATATTGCTGCGGCACGATGAAGGTGTAGCCATTGTCCTGATGCCAGGGGAATTCCTGCTCCTTGCCGGTCTTCTTATAGACCGACTGGTCCCAATAGAGCCGCACGTCGTCGCCGATCAGGTCGTGGCAGATGTCTTTGACTTTCGGATGGCCTGCGAAGGCGCGCAGCGCGTCCGAATGCGCCACCAGATGCGTCGTGAAGGTGATCACGTCGGCTTCCGAAATGCTGATGCGTCCGCCCTGGCTGCGCACATACTCTTCGCTGCGGTGCTCCAAAGGATCGATGGCGGCGATGACGTCGGCCACCTCGCTGGGCGTGAACACGCCTTCGAGCTTGACGAAGCCTTGTTCGTCGAACTGGCTGTATTGCGCCTTGGACAGGTGCCGCAGATTGCTCGGCTCGGGCATGGACCAGGTGAAGTCCGTGTTGAGCTTGTGCTTCTTGATCTCTTTGCGCTGGACAATCGTGGACATGGGCCACCGTTTTTGTTCTGCTTGCCAGCATAACAGAAAGACGAACAGGAAACGCCATGCAGAAATTGGGTATGAAAGGCCGCTGGTTCGTGGACGAATCCGGCCGCCGGGTCATCCTGCGCGGCGTCAATCTCGGCGGCGACTGCAAGGTGCCGTGGCCCGACGGCGGCACGGAACACCCGTCGGATTTCTCCGACCACCGCACGGTTTCTTTCATCGGCCGCCCGTTCCCGCTCACCGAAGCCGACGAGCATCTCGCCCGCCTGAAGCACTGGGGCTTTAACTGTTTGCGCCTGCTGACGACCTGGGAGGCCGTCGAGCATGCCGGCCCGGGCCAATATGACAAGGCCTATCTCGACTATTTCGAAGACGTCGCCCGCCGCGCCGGCAGGTTCGGCCTCTATGTCTTCGTCGATTTCCACCAGGACGTCTGGAGCCGCATGTCCGGCGGCGACGGCGCGCCGGGCTGGACCTTCGAAGCAGTCGGCCTCGACTTCAGCAAATTTCACGCCGCCGGCGCCGCCCATGTCATGCAGCACAAATACGATTACGCGAAGGGCGGTCGGCAGGACGCCTATCCGCAGATGAGTTGGTCGTCGAACTACCGCCTGCCGGCCAACGCCATCATGTGGACGCTGTTCTTCGCCGGCCGCGATATGACGCCGGATTTCAGGATCGAAGGCCGCAACGTCCAGGACTATTTGCAGGACCACTACATCGGTTCGATGCGCGCCATCGCCGAGCGCGTGAAGGACATGCCGCATGTCATCGGCTTCGACACGCTGAACGAGCCCGGCGAAGGCTGGATCGGTGAGCCGCTCACCCGTCGCCACAACACCGACTCGACCGGCATGGCCGACATGCGTCCCGGTCTCGCCATCAGTCCGATGGATGCGATGCTTGCCGCGCGCGGCGTGCCGCGCAAGGTGCCGTTCCTCGCGATGGACCGCGAAACGCGCAGCATGAAGGTCGTGCGGGAGGAAACGCTCAACCCGAACGGCGTCTCGATCTGGACTCGCGATTGTCCGTTCGAGGCTGCCGGCGCCTACGATTCGATAAACCGCACGGCGCCGATAAACGAACAGTTCTTCACTCACCGCAACGGCCGCAAGCTCGCCATCGAAGCCGACTACATGAATCCGTTCTTCGCGCAGGTGGCCGCTGCGATCCGCGCGGTGCGCGACGACTGGATGGTGTTCGCCGAGGTCAGCCCGTTCCGCGCCTTCGCCGGCGAAGGCTTCGCGCCCGGCGCGCCGGAGCGCACCGTCAACGCCAGCCACTGGTACGACATCCAGACCTTGGGTTCGAAGCGCTTTCGCCCGAAGGAGCTGCGCGACAATCCGGACGATCCGGCCGCCCAGGACATCGTCGCCGGCAAATACACCGCCCAGCTCGCGCATATTGCCAAGCTCGGCGATACACTCGGGCCCGAAGGCGCGCCGACCCTGATCGGCGAGTTCGGCATCCCCTACGACCTCGACGAAGGCGAGGCTTATGCCGCCTGGGCCAGCGGCGACCGCTCGTCCAGGCCTTGGCGCGGCCATGAGCTGGCGCTGCGCCTGATGTACGAAGCGATGGACCGGCTGCTGATCTCGTCGACGCAATGGAACTACACCGCCGCCAACCGCAACGACGCGGCGATGGGCGACAACTGGAACCAGGAAGACCTCTCGATCTATTCCCGCGATCAGGGCACCGGCCCCAACGATCCCGACTCCGGCGGCCGCGCCGTCAAAGGCTTCTCGCGCCCCTATGCCCGCCGCATCCAGGGCGAGCCGACATCGGCGAAGTTCGATGCCGCCGCCGGCACCTTCACGCTGGTCTTCAACGCCGACCCCGCGATCGACGCGCCGACGGAGATCTACGTGCCGACCCTCCATTTCCCGCGCGGCGCAAAGGTGGACGCGCCCGGCTGCAAGACCGTCACCACCGGCCAGCTCGTCGAACTCAAGGCCGAAACCGCCGGCCCGAAGATCATCACGGTCTCCCGGCTGTGACGGAAGAAAAGCCCGAATCCTGAAAACAATGATCAAGATGGAGTGTTTTGTGGCCGGCCTGCCCCAATATCGACCAATTGCCGGATGACCCTGAAGGCGGGATCGTCAGGCAAGGGGACCGCCATGCGCACCGCCATCCTTTGCATCGCCGCAGCGCTCTTGTGGGGTTCGCCCGCCGCCGCCGAGCCGCCGAAATACGCCGATCTCGTCGCGCGCGCCGAGCAGGGCGACGCCACGCTCGACTACACCGCCCTGCGCATGTCCTACGCACGGTCCGACACCTACGACCCCTACGCCATGCAAACGCGCCCCCTCTTCGCCGCGGCCTGGAAGGCTTTCACACAGAAGGATTGCGACGCTGCCGTCGCTTCGGCGCGCGCCATGTTCAAGATCAACTACATCTCGGTTCCGATGCATTTCGTCGTCAGCGATTGCCTGCGGCAGGCGGGCGATGCGGCCGGCGCCGACCGCGAAGCCGCCATCGCGCGCGGGCTCGCCGATTCCCTTGTCCACAGCGGCGACGGCAAGTCCGCCGCCACCGCCTACACGGTCGTCAACCTCAGCGAGGAAGGTTTTGTTTTGAGCCTGCTCGGCTTCAAGGAAGAGCGTCAGTCGCTGCTGAACGATGGCGGCCATCAATACGATTTGCTCGAAGGCAAGGACGAAAAGACCGGCGAGCCGCGCGGCGCCTATTTCAACATCGACGCCATATTCGCCGGCGTGGCGAAGTCCTTCAGTCCGCCGCAGAGGGACAACAGCCATTGACCTGGCAGATCTGGAGCGCCTTCTTCGTCATCGAGACGGCCCTGTGCCTGACGCCCGGGCCGGCGGTGTTGCTCGTTCTGTCGCAGGCGTTGACGCGCGGCACGCTCAAGACCATCTGGTCGATCGGCGGCATCCTCGCCGCCAACACCTTGTACTTCGTCCTCTCCGCCACCGGCGTCGGCGCGATCCTGCTGGTGTCCTATGATCTGTTCTTCGCCATCAAGTGGCTGGGCGCGGCCTATCTCGTCTGGCTCGGCGTCAACGCCTTTCTCGGCCGGTCGAAGACGTTCTCCATCCGCGCAGGCGACCCCGGGCCGGTGCGCGGTTCGCGCCTGTTCCTGAACGGCTTCATCCTGCAGATGTCCAATCCCAAGGCACTCATATTCTTCACCGCGCTGGTGCCGCAATTCATCAACCCGCACGCCGCACTCGTGCCCCAGGTCGTGATCCTCGCGGTCACTTCGGTGGTCATCGAGTTCTTCGTGCAGCTGTTCTACGCGCTGCTCGCCGGGCGCGCGGCCCATCTCGCCGCGCAGCCGCGCTTCGCGAGTGTTACCAACCGCGTCGCCGGCAGCCTGTTGATCGGCGCCGGCATCGGCATGGCGGCGCTGCGCCGGACCTGAAATATAACTGTCATGGCCCGCGAATGCGGGCCACCCAGGTGACGACAAATTCGGGCGTCGAAAGTTGGGTCGCCGCCAAATTTGGCGGCACGGGACCTGCTTCAACTGGGTCGCCCGCATTCGCGGGCGATGACAAAGAAAATGCTGCCTACCCGCGTGCGTAGGTCACGCCGCCGTCCACGATGATGGTCGAGCCGATGACGTAGTCGCCGGCGCGGCTGGCGAGGAAGATCGCCGCGCCCGCCATGTCCTCCGTCGTGCCGATGCGGCGCGAGGGAATGCCCTTGGAGACGACATCGCCGTGATCGCGCGCGTCGCGGTTCATGTCGGAGGCGAACGCTCCCGGCGCGATCGCGGTGACGCCGATATTGTCGCGGATCAGCCGCATCGCCATGCGCTTGGTCAGGTGGATCAGGCCCGATTTGCTGGCGGCATAGGAATAGGTCTCCTGCATGTTGACCGAGATGCCGTCGACGCTGGCGATGTTGATGACCTTGGCCAGCCGCTCCTTGGTGCCTGCCGCCTTCAGCGCGCCGTGCAGCGCCTGGGTGAGAAAGAACGGCGTCTTGACGTTGAGGTCCATGACCTTGTCCCAGCCGCTCTCGGGAAATTCGTCAAAGTCCGCGCCCCAGGCCGCGCCGGCATTGTTGACCAGGATGTCGAGCGTCTTCTCGCGGCTGAGATAGAGTTCGGCCATCTTCTTCGCGCCGGCCGCGCCCGAGGCGTCCAGCACCAGCGCGGTGCATGGCCCGATCTTGGACAATTCCTTGGCCGTCTCCTCGCACGGCCCGCCCTTGCGCGCCGAGATGTAGACCTTGGCGCCCTGGTGCAGGAAGCCTTCGGCGATCATCTTGCCGATGCCGCGCGAGCCGCCGGTGATCAGTGCCGTGCGCCCTTGTAGCGAAAACAGGTCTTTCATCATGCCCTCCAAATTTGCCGCGGCGGATGTTTTCCGGTCCGGCTGTTGCTGTCAAACTGGCCTTTGCCTAAGACTAGCGCCTGGAGAAAGCCCGAGATCGCCATGACCGCCGTCGAGCCCGAATTGCTGCGTTTTCGCGACAGCATCGACAATATCGATGCGGCGCTGATCCATCTTCTGGCGGAGCGCTTCAAATGCACCCAGGCCGTCGGCCGCTACAAGGCGGCGCATGGCCTGCCGCCGGCCGATCCGGGCCGCGAGGCGGAACAGATCGCGCGCCTGCGCCGCCTCGCCGACAACGCCAAGCTCGATCCGGACTTCGCGGAGAAATTCCTCAACTTCATCGTCAAGGAAGTCATCCGCCACCATGAAGCGATCCGCGAGCAGCGCCCGTGAAGCTGCCGGAAAAGATCGTCAGGCTGTTCGATTGCGATGTCGGCGACATCGTGGCCGCGATGCCCGATCTGTCCGCGCCGATCTGGGAGGCCAATCCGCACCGTCAGACCAAGCACAAGGTGCACAACCAGACGCGCTCGATCATCTTCGAATGGATCGACGATGGCTGGCAGCCCGGCCAGCCGGCCGTCGTGGTGCGCACCGATTGCGGCATCCCGGCGCTGACGCAGGCGGTCTATGCCTGCGCGGCGAAGCTGAACGCGCGCTACGGCGGCAAGATCATCCGCCTTCTGCTCGCCGAATTGGTGCCGCGCGGCCGGATCATGCCGCACACCGATATGGGCGCCGGCGTCGTCCTGGTGCATCGTCTGCATCTGCCGGTGGTGACGAACCCCAATGTTCGTTTCTTCATCGAGGGCGTGCCGCACTATCTCGAACCCGGCGGGGTCTACGAGTTCGACAACACCCGCAGCCATGCGGTGGACAATGCCAGCGACAGCCCGCGTATCCATCTGATGTGCGACATCCTGCCGGCGTCGCTGGTCGTCTAGCGCGCCGATGATCCTGTCGCACAGCCACAAATTCGTCTTCATCAAGGGCATGAAGGTCGCCGGCACCAGCGTGGAGATGGCGCTGGCCGGCATCTGCGGTCCGAACGACATCGTCACGCCGATCTCGCCGATCGACGAGCGCGAACGCCTTCGCCTGGGCGGGCGGCCGCAGAATTACGGAACGAGCCGCGCGGCCGAAGCTGACTATCTGGTGCGGCTGCGCGCTGCCGGGCCGCAGGAAGCCGGCCAGGTGCGGCAACCGGAGCTTGTCTTCTACCACCACATGCCGCTCGTCGAAGTGATCGCCAAGAGCGGCAACGCGCTGACCGGCTATCGCGTCGTCTGCATCGAACGCTCGCCTTATGCCAAGGTAATTTCCTGGGCCAATATGCGCCTAACCTACGGCGCCTATCGCGCCGGCGGCGAGATGCGCGCCGACGGCGAAGCCCTGAAAACATACGTCGACCGTGCGTTGGAGAACGGCCAGATCCGCGACGTGCGCAACATCGACCGCTATCGCGGCGTCGACGGCAAGCTCGCCGCCCGGCCGATGCGCTACGCGTCGCTGCAAGCCGATTACGACGCCTTCGTCCAGAGCCTCGGCCTCGCCGCCGCCGCGCCATTGCCGCACGCCAAGAAGGGGCTGATGTCCGACCGCCTCGACCCGCGCGATATGCTGCGCCCCGGCCAGATCGCGCGCATCAACGAGTTGTTCGCCGCCGAATTCGAAGCCTTCGGCTACGAGCGGATTTAGCTGCCCAATCCGTCGCGCTGGCTGCCCTTGAAGGCCGCCGCGCGGTCGTTATCATGCCCTGACAAATTGTCGAAAGGTCGGCCGCGGGCCGACGGGAGACCGCCATGGACCTCACTTTCTCGCCCGAAGAAGAAGCCTTCCGCCAAGAGGTCCGCGCCTTCATCGCCGACGCCAAACCCAAGCTGCCCGACATCGGCTCGCTGGAATCGGCCGACCGCTCCAAGGAGGATTACCTCGCCTGGCACAAGCTTCTTTACAAGAAGGGCTGGGTCGCGCCCTTGTGGCCCAAGCAGTATGGCGGAACGGGGTGGAACGTCACCCAGCGCTATATCTTCAACGAGGAATGCGCCAACGCCGAAACCCCGACCACGCTGCCCTTCGGCCTCAACATGGTCGCGCCGGTGATCTTCACCTATGGCAATGACGCGCAGAAGAGCAAATACCTGCCGCGCATCCTCTCGGGCGAGGATTGGTGGTGCCAGGGCTATTCCGAGCCGGGCGCCGGGTCCGACCTCGCCTCGCTGCGCACCAAGGCCGTGCGGGAGGGCGACTTCTACATCGTCAACGGCCAGAAGACCTGGACCACGCTGGCGCAATTCGCCGACTGGATCTTCTGCCTCGTCCGCACCGATTCCAACGTCAAGCAGCAGGAAGGCATCACCTTTCTGCTCATCGACATGAAATCTCCGGGCATCACCGTCAAGCCGATCATCGTGCTCGACGGCGCGCGCGAGGTGAACGAGGTCTTCTTCGACAATGTGAAGGTGCCGGTGGAGAACCGCGTCGGCGAGGAAAACAAGGGCTGGACCTACGCCAAGTTTCTTCTGGTCAACGAACGCTCCGGCATCGCCGGCGTCGCGCGTTCCAAGAAGGCGACCCAGCGCCTCAAGGAAATCGCCGCCGCCGAGCTGATCGACGGCTCGCCGCTGATGGAAGACGAGGATTTCGCGCGCAAGGTCGCCGACCTGGAAATCGACCTGGCGGCGCTGGAATACACCGAGTTGCGCACCCTGGCGGCCGAGTCCAAGGGCCACATGGCTGGACCCGAAAGCTCGATCCTGAAAATCCGTGGCACCGAAATCCAGCAGCGCATCACCGAGCTCACGGTCGAGGCGATCGGCTATTTCGCCTATCCCAACGAGCATGGCCTCGGAGCTAACGAATTCATCGGGCCCGACTACGCCCATGGCGAGGCCGGGCACTATTTCAACGTGCGCAAGACCTCGATCTTCGGCGGCTCGAACGAAATCCAGCGCAACATCATCGCCAAGGCCGTTCTCGGCCTCTAAGGGAAACGCAAATGGACTTCTCCTACACGGAGGAGCAGACGCTCCTTCGCAACTCCGTTTCGAAATATCTCGCGGACAATTACAAGTTCGACGCCTGGCGCAAATTCACGCGCGGCGACGCGGGCCGCGATCCCAACAACTGGAAGCAGTTCGCCGAGCTCGGCCTGCTGGCGGCGCCTTTCGCCGAAGAGCATGGCGGCCTCGGCGGCGGGCCGGTCGATACGCTCGTCATCATGGAGGAGTTCGGCAAGGCGCTGGTCGTCGAGCCCTATGTCGGGACCGTCGTGATCGGCGGCGGCGTCGTGCGGCATGGCGGCACCGAGGCGCAGAAATCCGAATGGCTGGGCAAGATCGCCGCCGGCGAAACGATCATGGCCTTCGCCTTCGCCGAACCGAAGGGCCGCTATAATCTCGCCGATCTCACCACCACCGCGAAAAAACAGGGCGGTGGCTACGTCCTGAACGGCCAGAAGGCCGTCGTCATCGGTGCGCCCTGGGCCGACACGCTGGTCGTGACCGCGCGCACGGCGGGTGGCCAGCGCGACAAGAACGGCGTCAGCGTCTTCCTGGTCGACAAGAAGTCCAAGGGCATATCGCTGCGCGATTATCCCACGGTCGACAGCCTGCGCGCCTCGGAAGTGACGTTTGAAAATGTCGAGGTTCCGGCCGCGAACCTGATCGGCACGGCCGATGACGGCCTGCCGCTGATCGAGAGGGTCACCGACGAAGCCATCGCCGCGATCTGCGCCGAAGCCAGCGGCTGCATGAAGGTCCTGGTCGATACCACGGTCGAATATTCCAAGACCCGCAAGCAATTCGGCGTCCCGATCGGGAAATTCCAGGTGCTGCAGCACCGCATGGTCGACATGTTCGTCAACTACGAACAGTCGGTCTCCATCACGCTCATGGTCACGCTCAAGCTCGACCAGGCCGATGCGGAGCGCGCCAAGGCGGCGTCCGCCGCGAAAGTCACGATCGGAAAAGCCGGCCGCTATGTCGGCCAGCAGGCGGTCCAGATTCACGGCGGCATCGGCATGACCGACGAACTCAATGTCGGCCACTACTTCAAGCGCCTGACGATGATCGACACGCTGTTCGGCAGCACCGACCATCACCTCAAACGCTATGCCGCTTTGAGCTAGACCGCGGCGCGCAGCCGTTCGCGGGCGCGCCATTCGGGCAGGATGATCGTGATTCGCGTGCCCTCGTTGGGCACGCTGTTCAGCATCACCGAGCCGCCATGGGCTTCGGCAAGGCCTTTGACGATGGGAAGGCCGAGCCCCGTCCCCTTGTCCGCCAGGATGGCGTCGTGCCGCCCCTGGCCGAAACTCTCGAACACCTTGTCGTGTTCCTCGGGCGCGATGCCGACGCCGGTGTCGTCGATGCCGAAGGAGAGCGAGCCGTCCGGCAGCACGTCGGCGAACGCCGTGACCCGTCCGCCGGGCGGCGTGAACTTGATCGCGTTCGACGCCAGGTTGACCAGCATCTGCCGCAGCGAACGCTCGTCGGCATAGATATTAGGGAACGAACGGTCGACGTGAATCGCCAGCGTGATGCCGGCCGTCTCCGCCTTGGTGGTCATCATGTGCGCGGTGTCGTCCATCAGCGCGCGCATGTCGACTTCGGTCTCGCGCAGCACCAGCCGCCCGGCCTCGATCTTGGCCAGATCCAGAATGTCGTTGATCAGCGACAGCAGGTGCTCGCCCGAGCCGTGAATGTAGCCGCCGTATTCGGAGTATTGATCCATCGCGTCGGGCCCCATGGCCTTGGTCTGGATGATCTCCGAAAAGCCGAGGATGGCGTTCAGCGGCGTGCGCAACTCATGGCTCATATTGGCGAGGAATACGGACTTGGCGCGGTTGGCCATCTCGGCGCGCAACCGCGCGGCGTCGGATTCCGCTTTCGCGGTTCTCAGATTGTCGATCAGCCCGCCGCGTTCCTGCTCCAGCCGGATCATGCGCTCGCGCGTTGTGTAGTTCGCCATCAGCAGGGTGCGCATCATCAGCCAGAACCCGGCGCTGAGACCCGCCAGCAAGGCTCCCGTCGCCGTACCCGCCAGCAAAGGCCAGGCCACCAGGGTGATCAGATAGGCCGGCATGCCGGCCGCGGCCGTTGCCAGATGGTAGGCTCCCATGGAACTCCACCCCGCCAACGAGCAGGTGACGATCAGCAGAAGCAGGGCGTTGTGCCCGCCATGCCCCGGCACCCACAGCACGATCGCCATCGAGCACCAGGCAAAGGTGTGCAGCATCGTCCATCGCGCGTGGCTGCGGGCCCGTCTGGTGATGTCCGCTGCGGAATGGTCCGCCCGTCGCAACAGCCGGCGATAGACGACGTCGCTGGCGACGCTGATCGCGACGACACAGATCGTCCAGGCGGCGATCCGCCACAACGGCACGGTCGTCATGCTGGTAAGCGCGATCAGGATCGCGGCAGTGGGAATGACAAAGCTGTTCGTCCAGGTGGCGGTGCGCGACAGCGCCAACTGCTCGTCGACGAGGCGCAGATCGGCGGCGCTCTTGGGGAACAGGGAGCGAACGATGCTGTCCCTGAATCCGCCAAGCTCTACGCCGGCTCGTCTCACGATGACGGCAATGGATGCCAACTCGAACTCCGCGCGATCTGTGGTCGCGGCAGAATGGACCGCCACCTGTTAATGGAGCTTTTCGCTTTGTGGAATGAAGGATGGTAAACACGCGTTCACGCTGTTTTCGAGGCAAACGATGTCTGCGCTTCTGGTCGAAAAGAACGGTTCCGTCGTCACGCTCACAATCAACCGGCCCGAGAGCCGCAATCCGCTGGGCGAGGAGGGCGACGGCCCTCTGTTCGCCGATGCCTGCTCGGCGATCAATGCCGACCGCGAGGTGCGCTGCGCCATCCTGACCGGCGCGGGTTCCGCGTTCTCGGCCGGCGGCAACGTCAAGGCGATGCGCGAACGCTCGGGCAGTTTCGCCGGCGCCGGCGTGCACATCCGCGAACGCTACCGAAACGGCATCCATCGCATCGTCAAGAGCCTGTGGCATTTGGAGGTCCCGCTCATCGCCGCGGTGAACGGTCCCGCCATCGGGCTGGGCAACGATGTCGCTTGCCTCGCCGACATGCGCATCGCCGCCGACACGGCGGTCTTCGGCGCCACCTTCCTGCGCATCGGTCTGGTGCCGGGCGATGGCGGCTCCTGGATCCTGCCGCGCACCATCGGCCACGCCCGCGCCGCGGAAATGTTCTTCACCGGCGACACGATCGACGCGCAGACGGCGCTCGCCTGGGGCCTGATCAGCCGCGTCGTTCCGGCGGCCAAGCTGATGGACGAAGCGCGCGCGCTCAGCACCAAGATCGCGCGCCAGCCGCCCGATGTCCTGCGCATGACAAAACGAATGATGCGCGAAGGCCAGAATGTCAGCTTCGACATCATCATGGAGATGTCGGCGGCCTATCAGGCGCTGGCCCACCTGACCGAAGATCATCAGGAAGCCGTCGCGGCGTTCTTCGACAAGCGGGCGGGCGACTACAAGGGGCAATGACGGCGCGCCAATCGTCTAGGACGCCGCCTTCAATTCCGCCTGGCCATGCACGCGGCTCGCGGGCAGATAGGCGGTGACCGTCGTGCCTTCGCCGATCCGGCTGTCCAGGGCGAGCCGGCCGCCATGGGCTTCGATCAGGCCCTTGACGATGGGCAGGCCCAGACCCGTGCCCTTGTCCGCCGTCACTACGTCGTGGCGCCCCTGGCCGAAATTCTCGAAGACGCGGGCCAGATCGTCGGGCGCGATGCCGACGCCGGTGTCCGACACGCCGAAGGCGACTTCGCCGCTGGCTTCGAGATGGCCGAAGATCGTGATGCGCCCGCCCGCCGGCGTGAACTTCACGGCGTTGGAGGTCAGGTTCAGCAGCACCTGCTTGAGCGCCCGCTCGTCGCAATGCACGGCCGGCAAGTCCGGATCGATCTTAGTGACCAGGGTGCAGCCGCCGCTCACCGCCTTGGGCTCGATCATCGCGCAGACGTCGGCGATCAGGCCGGTCAGGGCGACGTCCCGCTCGCGCAGCGTCCAGCTGCCGGCTTCGATCTTCGCCAGGTCCAGGATGTCGTTGATCAGAGTGAGCAGGTGAAAGCCGGAACTGTGGATCAGCTCGGCATATTCGAATTGCTTCTCCGGCAGGTGCGCGAAAATCCGCGACGTGATCATCTCCGAAAAGCCCAGAATGGCGTTCAGCGGCGTGCGCAATTCATGGCTCATATTGGCGAGGAATTGCGACTTGGCGCGGCTCGCGCCTTCGGCGTGCTCGCGCGCCCGGTCGGACTCGGCTTTCGAACGCGCCAGGGCGTCGATCAGGTCGTTCTTCTCGTAGCGCAGCAGCAGCATGTCGCGCGCCGTCAGATAGATCTGCCGCGACATGAACATCATGTAGCCGATATAGAGCACGGCGAGCAGCGCGATGCCGTTATAGACCAGCCCGCCCGACTGCAGCGGTGTCAGGATCAGGGCGGCGCCATAGCTGCCATAGGACACGATCGTCAGCGGCCGGCTCGCCCCGACGAGCGCGCCGTTGCCGGCGACCGTGCAGGCCAGGATCATGATGACGACGAGGCGCGGCAGGTCGTTGTTGGGAACCCAGAGGAAATATCCCATCGATGCCCAACCGACCGTGAACGTGAAATAGGCGAGCGCGGCCCACACGACACGGCTGCCGGAATTCGTGGCCAGTGCGTCGATGTCTCCGAAACGGCGCGCGACCGTGCCCAGAGGAATGCAGGCGACGACGACGATTCCGAACCAGACGGCGAGGCGCGGCGTCGACACCCATTGGTGGAACATCACGCACATCACGGCGGCGAGCGCCGGCATCATCCAGGCGTTGGGGCGAAGGTTCCGCAACGCCAGCCCAAGCTGATCCTGGACGAGCTTCTGCCCGCGCGTATGCGCGCCCAATTCGGCTGCAATGATCGGTCGAACGACGGACATGACCTTCCCCGGGGCGCCACCGCGTGGCGGCCGCCAGCATGGCGCAGGCCGGGTTAAGACCGGTTAAAGGCGCTTTGCGGTTTGCTAACGTCCGGTTTACCGTCTCGCCCGGCTGACCATTGGAGGAAAATCATGGCCGTTGGCGTCATAGCGACTATCAAGATCAAGGAAGGCACGAACGAGGCGTTCGAGGCCGTTGCGAAGGAAATGATGGCGGCGGTGCGCGCCAACGAGCCGGGCAACAAGGTCTATCAATTCTGCAAATCGAAGACCGAAGCCACCACCTATGTTGTGATGGAGATCTACGCCGATCAGGCCGCGCTCGAGGCGCACGGCAAGTCGGATCATTTCCGCAGCATCGGCCCCAAGATGGGCCCGTCGATGGCCGGCCGCCCCGAGGTTCTGTACTACGACACGGTCTAAAGTCTGACGAATGGAATCAGCATCGCGGTCTTGACCGCGTAGGCGTCATACGCCTGCGCGCCCAATTCCGTGCGCAGGAAGCGTTCTTCCAATCGTCCCTTCAGGACATAACCGACGATGAGCAGCGCGGTGCCGGCGACGGCGAGTTCGGTGCCGCGCACCGCCAGCGTCGCGAGCGCCGCGATCAGCACGCCGGTGTAGATCGGATGGCGCACGATGGCGTAAGGCCCGCTATCGACGACGCGGTGGCCTTCCTTGCGTGTCACCGACCCGGACCAGAACTGTCCCAGGTGAATGCGCGCCCACCAGCAGAACAGAAAACCCAGGGCGGCGACGCCGACCATCGCCCATTTGGCATCGACGGGCAGGGTCCACAGGGGCGTGCTGCTGAACATCGGCACGACGCGGCCGTCGGCGGTGCGGCGGAAGGCATAGGACAACAGGAGGAAGAAGCCGCCGAACTCGAAAACGCGGTAGAGCGTCTGGCTGCCGAGTGCCGGCCGTTTGACGGTCCGGTTGGCCCAGATCGCCGCCGCGAACCACGACGCGGCCCAAACCACCCAGGGAATGTAAATCGCCTGATCCGGCCCCATGCCCGTCTCCCGCCGACGCTGGCTCCAGACATAGGGTCGGCCGCTCAGAATGCAAGCGCCTTGGCGTGGCGGACCAGCGGCAGTTTGCGGATGTCGGCCAGGACCGCCTCGTTCACCGCGCCGTCGACCTCGACCAGCGCGATGGATTCCTGTCCCGGCTGGCTGCGTCCCAGGTTGAAATTCGCGATGTTGACCTTGGCATCGCCGAGCAGGGTGCCCAGCTTGCCGATGAAGCCTGGCTTGTCTTCGTTGACGACGTACAACATGCTCGGCGCGAACTCCGCTTCCATGTTGATGTCCTTGACCTGGATCAGCCGCGGCCGTCCGTCGGAGAACACCGTGCCCGCGACGCGGCGCGTCGTGCCGCCGAGGTCCACCGTGACCTTGATATAGCCTTCATAGATGCCCTGACGCGGCTCGCGCGCCTCGCGCACCTTGATGCCGCGTTCCTTGGCGATGATCGGCGCATTGACCATGTTCACGGTCGACAGCGCCGGCTTCAGCATCCCGGCCAGCACCGCCTGGGTCAGTGCCCGCTGGTTGAGATCGGCGGCAATGCCGTCATAGAGGATTTCGACGCCGTGAATGCTGGTCTCGGTCACCTGGCCGACAAAGGCGCCGAGCTTCTCGGCCAGCGAAATCCATGGCCGCATTTTCTGCGCTTCGGAGGCACTGATCGACGGCATGTTGAGCGCGTTGGTGATGGCGCCGGTCAGCAGGTAGTCCGAAATCTGCTCGGCCACTTGCAGCGCGACATTCTCCTGCGCCTCGCTGGTCGAGGCGCCCAGATGCGGCGTTGCGACCACCTTCTCGTTGCCGAACAGGATGTTCGCCGTCGCCGGCTCCTCCTCGAAGACGTCGAGGGCGGCGCCGGCGATGTGGCCGGAATCGAGCGCGGCCTTCAGCGCCTTCTCGTCGATCAGGCCGCCGCGCGCGCAATTGACGATGCGGGCGCCCTTTTTCATCTTGTTGATGGCGTCGGCCGAGATGATGTTGCGCGTCTCCTGGGTCAGCGGCACGTGCAGCGTGATGAAATCGGCGCGCGCCAACAGATCGTTGAGCTCGACCTTCTCGACGCCCAGATCCTGCGCCCGCTCGGCCGAGAGATAGGGATCGTAGGCGACGACCCGCATCTTCAGGCCTTTGGCGCGGTCGGCGACGATGGAGCCGATATTGCCGGCGCCGATCAGGCCGAGGACCTTGCCGGTGATCTCCACGCCCATGAAGCGGTTCTTCTCCCACTTGCCGGCCTGGGTGGAAGCGTTGGCAGCCGGCAGTTCGCGTGCCAGCGCCAGCATCAGCGAAATCGCGTGCTCCGCCGTGGTGATTGAATTGCCGAAAGGCGTGTTCATCACGATCACGCCCGCCGCCGTGGCCGCCGGGATATCGACATTGTCGACACCGATGCCAGCGCGGCCGACGACTTTGAGGTTCTTGGCGCACCTGATGATCTCGGCCGTGATCTTGGTCGCCGAGCGGATGGCGATGCCGTCATACTGATCGACGATCTTGAGCAGCTCTTCCTTGGAAAGGCCCGTCTTTACGTCGGCCTCGATGCCGCGCTCCTTGAAGATGGCGACGGCGGCGGGCGAAAGCTTGTCGGCGATCAATACGCGGGGCATGGCTTAAGTCCTTCGTGCTCAATGAGGCGGCGTGGCGCGTGTGTAGAAGGGCGCAATCTCCTGCAGATGCTCCGGCAGGGGAGCAGCTGGGAGGGTGCGGTCGATGCGAATCACGTCGATGATGGTCTGCGGCAGGATCGCGGTGGCGAGTTCGCGAATCTCCTGCGAGATTTGGCGCCAGTCGCCGTTCTGCTCGATGCCGATGAGGGGATGCGGCGGTTCGCTGCCGTCGAGCGGTGTTGCTTCGGCGACATAAGCCGCGATCACGGTCGCGCGGTTCCGGAACAGGCTGGTCAGCGCCTCGACCAACTCGGCCGGATGGGCCGGCGGAATCGCGACCCTGATGGCGGCGTTCCCGGCATCGGGGCGCGCCTGCGCGGCGGGGTCGAGCCAGAAGGCGATCTCGGCTGCCATCAGCGCCTTGCCGCATTCGCTGTTGGGATTGAGCACGAAATTGGCGCCGCGCGTCGCCTCGAACAGCGGCCTTGCGTCCATGGTAAAGTGCTCCATGTTCGCCGGCGCAAAGCGCTTCAGCCGCGACATCGCGCTGAAGATCGGCAAGTATTCGCGGCCATTGTGGCGCACCGAAGGGATGCTCATCTGGCCCTTTCCGTCGTGCCCGCCGGGCAGTTCGCGACCCAGCACGACGAGCGGCGAGGCGACGAGGAGGCGATAGAAGTCGGCGCGCGCGAGCGGGTCCGCCACTGCGCGCTGCAGCACGTCTTCCAGCTCGTTTTCCGGAACGAACGCCACGGACGGGCTCCTGTCAGACTGCTTTGACTTGTGCCCAGGCCCAGTCGAGCCAGGGCGTCAACGCTTCGAGATCCGCCTTGTCCACCGTGGCGCCGCACCAGATGCGCAGACCCGGCGGCGCCGAGCGGTAGCCGGCGACGTCATAGGCGACGCCTTCCTTCTCCAGCAGCGTCGCGATCTTCTTGGCCGCGTCGGCCTGCGCGTCGTCGCCCAAAGCCTTGAACCAGGGATCGGTGATCTTCAGGCACACGCTGGTGTTCGAGCGCATGCCCTGTTCGCGCGCCAGGAAGGCTGCCCAGTCCGACGTGCCGACCCAGCGATCCAGAACGCCAAGATTGTCCTGGCTGCGACCGATCAAAGCCTTGAGCCCGCCAAGGCCCTCGGCCCAGGTGAGCGCGTCGAGATAGTCCTCGAGCGCCAGCATCGACGGCGTATTGATGGTTTCGCCCTCGAAAATGCCGTCGACGATCTTGCCGCCTTTTGTCATGCGGAAAATCTTCGGCATCGGCCAGGGCGGCGTATAGCTTTCCAGCCGCGCCACGGCGCGGGGGCTGAGCACCAGCATGCCATGCGCCGCTTCGCCGCCCAGCACTTTCTGCCAGGAGAAAGTCGTGACATCGAGCTTGTCCCACGGCAGGTCCATGGCGAACGCCGCCGACGTGGCGTCGCAGATCGTCAGGCCTGCGCGGTCTTTCGCGATCCAGTCCGCGTCCGGCACGCGCACGCCGCTGGTCGTGCCGTTCCACAGAAAGACGATGTCGTGCGTGGGGTTTGCTTGCGTCAGATCGGGCAGCTCGCCGTAATCGGCCTTGAGGATGCGGCTGTCCTTGATCTTGAGCTGCTTGATCGTATCGGTGACCCAGTCCTCGCCGAAGCTTTCCCAGGCGAAGCAGTCGACGGGCCGTGGCCCCAGCAGCGACCACAGGGCCATTTCCACGGCACCGGTGTCCGACGCGGGCACGATGCCGACGCGGTAGTCCGCCGGTATGCCCAGCAGCGCCTTGGTGCGGTCGATGGCGTCCTTGAGCTTGGCTTTGCCCGGCTTGGAACGGTGCGAGCGTCCCAAGAGCGCGCCGTTCAACGCTTCGGCGGTCCAGCCCGGCCGTTTGGCGCAGGGTCCGGACGAAAAAAAAGGCCGTGCGGGTCGCACGGCCGGCATATCAGTCCCGGTCATGTTCATTCCTTTCAGAATGATCGCACCTCGTTGGGGAGGCGTGGCCCACGATCCTTTTAGAGATTCGACGGTTGGCGGTCAATTAATTAGCATTGCATGCGACACAATAGGGGGATGCCATGCGCTTTCCGATGCTTGCCGCACTGACGGCGGCCGCACTGTTCGTTACGTCCGCTGTTCAGGCCGCGACCAAGATCGACGATCCGGTCAAGTTCGTGAAGGCAATCTACACCACGACGGTTGGCAAAAAGCCCGAGCCCGACGACATCTACTCGGCGCGCCTCGATGCGCTGTTCAAGCTCGACAGCAAGGAAGCCGGTGGCGAAGTGGGTCGCATCGATTTCGATTTCTGGATGAACGGCCAGGATGGAACCATCACCGCCGTCACCATCTCCAAGGTCGATGTCGAGAACACCAGGGACCGCGTGATCGTCGTCGCCAGGTTCAAGAACGAGAAAACACCCAACGAGATTCACTTCTACTTCGAGAAGACGGCCGCCGGCTGGAAGCTCGACGATGTGCGCTCGGTGATGAACGATCCCTGGGTTCTCTCGCTGATGCTGAAATACGGCTGGGACGGCAAACCCTAAAGCGTCTGATACAAGATCAGCGCATCGATGAAGCCGTGCGTGGGATGCTCGAAGGCGCCGGGCAGGCGGCCGACGATCGCAAAGCCGCAGGCCTGCCACAGATGCACGGCGCGGGCGTTGGTGGCGATCACCAGGTTGAACTGCACGGCGCGGAAGCCGCGTCTGCGCGCCTCGTCGAGCGAGTGCAGGCACAGGGCGCGGCCGATGCCGTGACCCCAGCTGTCGGTCGCGGTCATGTAGCCGCAATTGGCGACATGCGCCGCCGGACCCGTCGAGTTCGGCTTCAGATAGTAGGTTCCGGTGAGCTTGCCGGCCTCATCCTCCGCCACCAAGATCGTGTGCTCCGGCTTCCACCAATATGCGAGGGCCGCGTCCCGCGTGATGTCGCGCGGCTGCGGATAGGTTTCGCCGGCGCGCAGAATGGGTTCCAGAATTCTCCAGATCGCGTCGTCGTCTTGGCGGCTACCGGGCCGGATTCGGATCATGCACGCAGAATAGGGACGCAGCTGCGGCGCTGCAATCAGACGAAAATCTCCGCCGTCATATAGAGCGCGCACGGCCCGGAGAGCACGGTCCTCGCGCCCGCGTCGGTGCAGGTCAGATCACCGCCGCGCGGGCTCACCTGGCGCGCCCGCAGCGTCTTCTTAGCCAGCCGCTTGGCCCAGTATGGCGCCAGGGCACAGTGCGCCGAACCCGTGACCGGATCTTCCGGCACGCCCTTGTCGGGCGCGAAGAAGCGCGAGATGAAATCGTAGCCCCCAAGACCATTAACTTCGCCCGGTGCCGTCGCGATCAGGCCCCAGATGCCGTGCGGCCGCAGCACGCGCGCGATATCGCCCGGTCCCGCCAGGCCGCGCACGACGTGTCCATCGTCCCACACGGCGACGAGATAGCGGCCCTTGAAAATGGCATTCGGCGGCGGCGCGCCAAGCGCCTCGCCGATCTGCTTCGCCAGGCCCGGCTGCTCGAACGGCTCGATTCTGTCCGAGGGTAGCGACATGACATGCCGTCCGTCCCGGCCGCGCTCGACGGTCAGCGTGCCGGAGCGCGTTTCGAACGCGACCGTCTTGAGCTCTGGCGCGATCCGGTCGAACAGCAGCCAGGCCGAGGCGAGCGTGGCATGGCCGCAAAGTTCGACTTCGCCCTCCGGCGTGAACCAGCGAAGGTGGTACCGGCCCTCGCCGGTCGCCACGAAGAACGCGGTCTCGGCGAGATTGTTCTCATTGGCGATGCGTTGCATCAGCCCGGCGTCGATCCAGGCCTCGAGCGGTACGATCGCCGCCGGATTGCCTTCGAGCACCTGCGCCGCGAACGCATCGACCTGCCAGAGCTTGAGATTCATTGTGTTCATCCTCTCTACGGGATTGCAATTTGCACGATTGGCACGAGTTTCGAACCGAACTGATGCGCATGGCTGACAGAAGATTCGTGCATGACGCGCGAGGAAAGCTTGGATGAGCGCGAATGCCGGACCTTGTTATTGCAAGCAACTCAAAGTTGGGACTATTGTCGGCAAGGGGCCAAATGTTCGATGACGATCACACATCGCTGACAGCATGGGGCAAGGTAATACTGGCCGCTGGAGCGTTCATTTGGTTTTTCTTGGCAGCGCTTCTCATATGGCGTCTTGATTTTTTTACTCGCCACTTTTTGAATCCTTATGTTGATTTTTTTTCGCCTGCCGCCGCAATTCTCGGCCTGGTATTTTGGTTTTGTCGGAAACTTGGTTGGTGGAAAATAGCGGCTTGGGAAGCAGCAGCTTTGGTCTGCCTTTACGCTGCTGTCAGCGTCGTCAACATCTCTCTTTGGGAAAGTGCCCTGATTGTTGACGCTGGGCAGAATGTGCACGTCAAATACTACTCGATGTCGGCAATTCTCGCTCCCACGGACGATGCGATCGTGGTGCAATATCAGATCATGAAAGGGCTTCTTGAGACGAGAGGGTTCGGAAATGAGACTCTCGCGTCGTGCAAACTGCGTGCGAAACGTGAAGTACTTGCGGCGATTGCGCCGAACATCGAACCACACTCCATGTGGCGGGTCGAGCGGGTTCAAACTCTGACTGGCCCAACTGATAGCGTGCCAATCGACGGCGAAGCCGAGATCGGATGTCAGTTCGAATTTAGCGTAAGAGCGACTACCACCGCGATAACATTGGAGCGCAAGTCATTTCTAGAAAACTACGTTAGGCTGTATTTGCCTCGTGAAGTCGTCCAGGACGTTGAAAGTGGAGATCTTCCCCCCGACCACTTTTCTGTCAGCATTCTGTTTCCCACGGACACTTTGATTGGACATGACCCGGGAACTGTAGTCGATGCGTTATTCAAGCCCGGGGGGAATGGCGGCGAACGACTGACAATCACTCAGCTTTGGGACCCTGATGGAATTGGTCTGACTTATCTCAGACCCGGATACCGAAGTAGCATCGTCTACGCGATATTTTCTCTAACGCTCTTGGTCGTCTTGCTTTTTATTCTCGGGATCTTAATTGCGATTCTCGGGTTCTTTCTGGCTATTGCTCGAGATTTGATCGCCGCCGAGCGCATTAAACCTGCAATTGTTCGCTTCTTACGAAGGATCGGGGTATTGAAACCGGCTCAAGTACACCCGAATGCCAGCGGGCACGCCCAGAGCAGTCCACTCACCCCGTAGTTTTGGATTCGGAAACGATAAGTATCAGTTTTGCTATTGCGGCGATGCGTCCACCACGACCGGCCGGCGATCGTTCAGCGTGCTCTTCATCTGCCTCTGCAGCTTCTCGAAGGCGCGCACCTCGATCTGGCGCACGCGCTCGCGCGAAATGCCGTATTTCTGCGACAGCTCTTCCAGCGTCGCGGGCTCGTCCAGCAGGCGCCGCGCCTGGATGATGTCGCGTTCGCGCTCGGTCAGCTCGCCGAGCGCGCTGGTCAGCAGCGCGTGACGGTCGCCGAGTTCTTCGCGGTCGGCCAGCCGCGTTTCCTGGTCGAGCGTGTCGTCTGCCAGCCAATCCTGCCATTCGCTCTCGGAGTCCGAGCGCAGCGGCGCGTTGAGCGATGAATCCGGCCCCGACAGGCGCCGGTTCATATCCGTGACTTCCTTAGCGCTGACGCCCAGATGGTCGGACAGTGTCGCCACATGCTCGTTGGTCAGGTCGCCCTCTTCGATGGCGCCGATTTTGTTCTTGGCCTTGCGCAGGTTGAAGAACAGCTTCTTCTGGTTCGCCGTGGTGCCCAGTTTCACCAGGCTCCAGGAGCGCAGGATGTATTCCTGGATCGCGGCGCGGATCCACCACATGGCGTAGGTCGCCAGGCGAAAGCCCTTGTCCGGCTCGAAGCGCTTGACCGCCTGCATCAGCCCGACATTGCCCTCGGCGACGATCTCCGAAACCGGCAGGCCATAGCCGCGATAACCCATCGCGATCTTCGCGACTAGGCGCAGGTGACTGGTGACGAGCTTGCGCGCCGCGCCGGGGTCCTCATGCTCTTTCCAACGCTTGGCGAGCATGTACTCCTCCTCCGGCTCCAGAAGCGGAAACTTCCGGATCTCGGAGAGGTAGCGCGATAAACCGCCTTCGCCCTGCAGGGCCGGCAAGCCGCGACTGCTCATGAATTCGGTCCCCTTTCCTCCGCCCCTGAGATGCCCAAGCGCATCGTCCGGCGGTCGCGTGTCTCTATCCTACAACGCCCGAGCACGCAGTTGGACAACGGCAATCCGGTGAAAGTGCCGCAATCCGGGCAAGACGTGGTGTCTATTCGGTAATTTTCAAGTTCCGCAAGGCCGCCATCGCCCTGATGCAGGGGTAGATTGCGAATTTGGGCGACCAATTGTGCCTGCGATCCCACACTCGTTTTGCGGTAAATGCCCTTCAGCAGGAAGCGAACGGCGTTCATGCTGACATTCCGCCGGGGGTCCGGCCGAATCAGGCCGCCAACCGGTTGGTCGCGGTGCGCCTCCGCCGATGGTTAGGACGGTTTCCGTACCCTCGGCGCGCCGATTTGCGGCGATATCGTCAACCTCGATCAGCGGTGAGCGAATTTCTATTCGCCTGCGAGGCCGCGAAGCGCTTTGACGAGACTTGAGAAATCGTCCGGCCATTTGGACTCGAACCGCATCGTCTTGTGCAGCGTCGGATGCTGAAAGCCCAGCACATAGGCGTGCAGCGCCTGGCGCGGGAAGTTCTGCGCGGCCGCGAAAGCTGTCGCCTCCACCGGTGATTTCGCGCGCGGCGCAATACGCGACTTGCCGTAGGACGGATCGCCGATCAGGGGATGACCGATATGCGTCAGGTGAACCCGGATCTGGTGCGTCCGTCCGGTCTCCAGCCGGCACTCGATCAGGCTCGCCAGCGGCCGTTCGGGATTGCCGAATTTTTCGATCAGACGGTAGCGCGTGCGCGCCTCCTTGCCGCCACCGCGCAGCACCGCCATGCGCTTGCGGTCGAACGGATTGCGGCCGATCTGGCCCTCGACCACGCCGTCGCCGGCGCGCGGGCTGCCCCAGACGACGGCGTGATAGGCGCGCTCGATCGTGTGGTTGGCGAACTGCTTGCCGAGACTGCTCATCGCCCGCTGGGTCTTGGCGGCGACCAGCAGGCCGCTGGTATCCTTGTCGAGGCGATGCACGATGCCCGGCCGCGCCACGCCGCCGACGCCCTTGAGCGAGGCGCCGCAATGGGCGATCAGCGCGTTGACCAGCGTGCCGTCCAGATTGCCCGCTGCCGGGTGGACGACGAGGCCGGCCGGCTTGTCGATCACGATCAGATCCGCGTCCTCGTAGACGACCGTCAGCGGGATATCCTGACCGATCGGCTCGGCGGGTGCCGGCGGCGGCGCCGATACTGTATAGGCCTCGCCGGGTTTGACCCTGAAATTGCCGTCTCTTATCGTTTTGCGCGTATGCGTGACGGCGCCGCCGGCGATCAGTTGCTGAAGGCGCGAGCGGCTGATATCGCCTAGCGCGCCGGCCAGAAAACGGTCCAGCCGCCAGCCCGCCTGCGCGTCGCCGACCACGGCGCGGCGCGGGCCGCCATCGGAGGATTTCGTGTCAGACATGCATGCGCCAGCCGATCCCAAAAGCACGATTGGCTATCGCGCGGCGAGGCTCGCCGTCATCGTGCTGTCCGCGCTTATCATTCTGGCACTCATCGGGCTAGTCGTGGGCGCGATCCTGAAGCTATCCGGCCGTTCGACGCATGTGCTCGGCGGTAGCGGCTCAAGCGGAACGGCCTTTTCGCTGCCGCCCGGCGCCAAGGTTCTGTCGAGCGAGAGCCAGCCCGGCCGGCTGATCCTGCATGTGCGCTCGGGCGAGGGCGACGAGATCGACATCGTCAGCAGCGAGGACGGCCATCTGATCGCGCAGATCAAATCGCCGCCGCCGGCGCCGCCGACGCGGCAATGAGCGGGCTGATCCTGCCGCGCGACGCACGCGCCCGGATCGAGGCGGCGGCGCGCACGGCCTGGCCGCGCGAGTGCTGCGGTCTGATCGAAGGCATGCGGGTCGGCGGCACGATCGTTGTCACGGCCGCCCATCCTGCGCGGAACGTCGCCGAGGGCCCGGATGTTTTTGAGATCGATCCGGCGGAACACATCCGGTTGCTGCGCGCGTTGCGCGACACCGGCCGCCAGATCGTCGGCTGTTTTCACTCCCATCCCAACGGTGTCGCGGAGCCTTCGGCCTGCGACCGGCAGAGCGCCGGCGAGACAGGCTTTGTCTGGCTGATCGCCGCGCTGACCGCCTCGGATACGGCCGCGATCAAGGCCTTTGTGTTCGATGGAAACGCCTTTCTGCCCGTTGCGATCACCCAGACCGCCTCGCTTGATCCGGTGCGGCGGCCAAGGGTATAAGCCCGGCTCGCCGCTTGGCTCCCATCGTCTAGCGGTTAGGACGCGGCCCTCTCAAGGCTGAAACCGGGGTTCGATTCCCCGTGGGAGCGCCACCAGGCCTCACAGCGGCTGCTCAGAAAATCACAAATTGTTACTCAAGTATATGATTCTAATTGATAAATGTGAACATGGCAGAATATCTCTGAACACCGCTACGCTTCCCATTTGTTGGTATTTTGTTGGTATGCAAAAGGGGATCTGTTGGTACGCAGACTCGTTCATGCTATGTCCGAGTTATGCATATGACAGACCTCTCATGCCGCTCGGCAAAGAAGCAGCTTAGCCTCCGAAAGCTCTCCGATATGGGCGGGCTTCAACTTTGGATTTTTCCAACCGGATCGAAACTTTGGCGTCTCGCTTATCGGTTTCGCGGTAAGCAAAAGCTTCTTGCTCTTGGGCGCTATCCAGACACTTCGCTTCACGATGCAAGAGCGAAGCGCGATGAGGCCAAGGCGCTCGTCAAAGAGGGTATCGATCCTTCGGAGATTAGAAAGCAGGAACGTATCGAGCGCGAAGCTGCCGAAGCCACGTTTGACGTAGTCGCGGACGAATATCTCGCAAAGCTTCGCCGTGAGGGCAGGGCGGCCGCCACGATGACGAAACTCGAATGGTTGCTTCGGTTTGCGCGGCCTGCTCTTGGCAGGATGGAAGTCCAAACCATTCGCCCCGCCGACGTTCTCGGAGTGCTGCGAAAGGTCGAAGCCAAGGGAAAATATGATACGGCAGATACGCTTCGGTCCGTGATAGGTGCGGTCTGCCGCTACGCCGTGGCGACTGCTCGCGCGGAGACCGACCCGACCGTGCCGCTACGTGGTGCGCTTACGACGCCCAAGGCGACGCCGAGACCTGCAATTACCGACGCCAAAGCGTATGGAGCGCTCCTTCGCGCGATTGACGGTTTTGCTGGCCAAGACACCACCCGCAACGGCCTCAAATTGATGGCCCTTCTTTTCCCACGCCCCGGCGAGCTCCGTGCCGCCGCGTGGTCCGAATTCAACGTCGAGGAAGCGGTGTGGACGATACGTGCCAGTCGAATGAAAATGCGCCGCGAGCATCGAGTACCGCTCGCGAGTCAGGCGCTCGCCGTTCTGAAGGACCAGCGAAAGATTAGCGGCGATGGTTCGTTCGTATTTCCATCAGTGCGTACACTTGAACGGCCAATGTCGGAAAATACCTTAAACGCCTCGCTACGCCGTTTGGGATACGCGAACGACGAAGCTACAGCACATGGTTTCCGCGCCTCAGCTTCGACATTACTCAACGAGAACGGTCAATGGAGCGCTGACGCGATAGAGCGGCAATTGGCCCACGTCGAAGGCAACCAAATCCGCCGTGCGTATGCGCGTGGCGAGCATTGGGAAGAGCGCGTCAGGATGATGGCGTGGTGGGCGAACTACCTTGACGGACTGAAAAGGGTGGGGACCGTCGAGGTCATGCCGTTGAGGAGCGCATAGTAGCTAAGAGTCATACGGTGGGCTAACGCTGTATGCATATCCATCAAATTCAAAGAACACAGATCCTTGACGAGTCTCGCGTCCGAATTCGTGGGCAAACGATCTGATTTCCGAAATGCGCGCACGAAACACATCACGGTCCACAAACGAATAAACGAATACGGTTCTCTCCCAGACTCGCTCACCGCCGCGCTCGTCGTCTGCATAGTAGCCTATTGATGGTGAGTATGCGGTGGCGCCACCATTTATATCCCCCAGCACGTCAACTGCACGTCGAACCCAACTTTCCCAATCGGGAATTTCGACTTGTGGGTTGCCTTCAATTGGCGAGCGTCCCTTGTTTGGAATATAGATCGCGAAGCGCTCACCATGCGCTTTTCTACCCCCTAAGGCCTTTGCCACGTACTGACGCTGTTCGTCTGCGTCGTCTCCTTCAGCCAAAAATGCCCCCTATATGACAAAAGACCCCACAATATTCGTGGAGTCTTTCGGAAACACAAGCGAGGGTAGAGCAAACTACGCTCTGGTTGAGCGCCCGATGACCTTCGCACCCATGGCATCCGCAAGCTCAGCCGGGCTGATCTTTCGGCCCTTTGGCTGTGGGGCTGCCACATTATGGTCCGACGCAAGCACAAGATTGGCGTCGCCATTCTCTGCGACCAGTCCAGCAGCTCTGGCACGCAAATCCTTGTTGCGTCGCAACTCTTCGTCAGTAATTTCGCCGATGTCCCATCCGCCGTGGGTAAAATTCATGTCACTCATTGTGTCCTCACGAGAACCGGTCCCGTGAGGTATTTTACCATTCAATTGGGTAGCTTTATTGCCGTTGACCTCAGAAGTCTGAGTACTCCTGCGGAAAGTCAAGTATTGAAATAGTCGAAGGGACCGGTGGGCACTTAGCATCCACCTAGCTTGGATAAGCGCGATTAGGCCGGAGTCTTCCTGGTGGCGCTCACGCGCGCTGTCTCCCCAAGCCACGAAGTGCCCCTCCAATAAGCGCCGGATCGACATGCAGACTCCTTACAAGCCCGCCCGCCGAATAGCCCTTTGCTCCGAGCGAATCATAGTCATTGCGTTGAGTCGCCTTCAACCCCCCCCGTCAAGAGAAAGCGCGGTACACGGAGAGATATTTCAGGGGATAATGCCGCGGCTACGCGGAACGAATTCCAACTGACGTCCTGTCAGGCTCGGAGGATAGCCAAATTGCCCAGTAAACCTCAGAATTCGGAAGTATCGCCAATTGGTTAAAGTCTGAGAGCCGCTTTAATTACCCACCATGTCGCTTATCCGCCCGGTCGGCTGTAGGCACTCAGTTGCCAGCAGGGACTTCCATTGCGCGTGACATTGTTCGGACAGGGACAGCTGCCCGGATAGTTCGCGATGGACTCTCGGACAATAGCCTGCCTGACGCTCGCATTGGAGAGGGAGGCCGCGAGCGCCGGCGTCGCAAATATGGCGAGGAGAGAGGCGGCGAGTAGCGTCATTCGCGCTCTCTTGCAGCGCCCCGCAACGAAGCCGCTTTGTCCCGTCGTCATGGCCAATTCGAGCCTCCCATATCCTATACCGTGATCAGCGAAGTAAGGCTGGAGACCTTGGCATCTGACAATTGTCGTTTCTGGCAGAGTCGGATCGGACAACGGTCACACTTTCGGCCCCGCTAGTTCATCGATCAAGTCCGCGATGTACATACGGGTCTTTTTGCCTCGGATGCGCGAGAACGCGCGCAGGAGCTTCACGCCATCGCGAGAAGCCGTCATGTCCACCTTCCTGACGTCACTTTGGTCATGGGCGTCTCCCTTTGAAGGGGGGCTTTCCTGGATATCTTCGAAGAAGTAATCAACCGGGACTCTGAGCAGGACGGATACCCGATAGAGACGGCTGGCACTTATTCTGTCTGTGCCATTCTCGTACTTCTGAAGTTGTTGGAACGTAACCCCAATGTGTTTGCCCACCTCCGTCTGTGTCAGCAGGAGTGTTTTCCGACGTAGTTTGATGCGACCACCGATCGCTGCGTCGACCTCTCGGTCTGCTGCCTTGTTCAGTCGTGGCATATGGCCAACGCATTTTGCTGCGCTGCAAGCGTAACAGCTATCGGCCGATGCACAAATGTCTGACTACCAACACTCCTTCGGCGGCCATGCTACGCCTTCACTGCATCGATAGGCCAGCCGCTGCGACCTCGCCGCGCTCCCTGGCGGACGCTAGATCGGCGATGCGATCAATCAGCATTTCTAACAAATATACTGTCATTGGATCGTTTATCCGCGCGAGGCATGCAAGGATCTTGACTGCGCTGTCGTCTCCTTCCTTCGCGGCGCTTGGCTGCGTGTAAGTTGGGTTCGCGTTCTTGGTTGATGGCTTCATGATCCCTCCACATGCGGGTTAGTCGGCGGACGTTCGGCAGATCGCTCAAGAATTCCAGGGTCGTCCCATAAGCCCTCTGGTCGAACGATTAGGTACGGGTCGCTGTCGATGGCGATGGCAGTGGGATATACCTGAAGGTCGCCCTCCACCGCGACGTATTCGTGATCGGAGAAAACAAACGGCGCGACGCTCTCGATGCGTCGAAACCCATACTGCTCCCAAAAGGAGAGGAGCCGCAGCTGAGGGTGCCCATATCCCTTTCGGAATCCCTTGCGGCCACAAAATTCAAGTGCTGCATTCACAATTTCATCGGCGACTGAGTGTCCGCGAAATCGTTTCAGGACCGCTAGACGTTCAATCTTTACGAAGGTGCCGAAATAGCGGAGACGAAGCGTTGCCGCCGGCTCACCCTCCATATACCCCACGAGATGCGTCGCGGTGTGGTCGTTGCCGTCGAACTCTTCGGCAAACGGACAGTTCTGCTCGGCCATGAACACCGCCGCGCGTATGGCACGCGCATGTTCGACTTCAAGCGAAGTATGCGCGACGACTACTTTGAGACCAGATGCCACCGCGGCGTCCTGGATCGGCTCCGAAGTAGGCGAGAGCGAACGATCAAGCACGAAGAGGTTGCCAACGTCACCTCGGTCCTTGTGCACCGGCCGAAATCCAAAATTGCGAAAGCCGCGCGCGCCGGATTCGGTTGCCGCCGTGCCATAAAGCGGCAGCCCGGCATACAGTGGGCCCATCGCATGCGTCGTGAGTGGCACCGCGACGCCAGCCAGCCCGCGAGCAACGATGAGCCAGACGTAGACGATCTTCGGACGCTCTCCGGTCGGCACGAGATACGTCACGTCGGGGTGGAGCACATCGAGCTTCCCGCGCTCCAAGAGAGCTGCGCCTTCTTCATTCAACAATAGAAAGGACAGAAAGCCTGCGAGCGTCTCGCAAGAGCCTTTCATTTCGTGCACGCCCCAGATGGCGTCTGAGTTGTGTTCGAGAACGGCGCGGGCTGCGGAAATGGGAGCCATGTCGGCCTTTAGCTGCTCTTTGCTGAGGGCATAGATCGATTCCAGCTCTCCTACCTTAAGTTGCCGCACCGCAAGAGTTTTTCCATCTGGCGACGTCCAGGACAACTGCTTGTCCTTGTTATCGATTCCACTCATTATTGCTCCCGACGCCCCGATTTGGGCCTGATGAAAGCCGCGTCACCTTGTTCGGCTTTCAACTACAGTGAACGCGGGAGTTGTGCGCGCGGTAGTAGCCAAAATCTTGATGGGGGGTATTCAAATCATGCCGGGAGAGGCAAGCCGAGCCGATTGGAATGACTATCGGGTGTTTGCGACGGTCGCGCGCACTGGAAGCTTTCGTGGCGCATCCCGAACGCTCAAAACGTCTCCGCAAGCCGTAAGCATGCGCATCGCCAATCTCGAAGACCGGTTGGGTCGGCGGCTCCTCAACCGCCTCACGCACGGCGTTGAACTCACGCGCGAAGGCGAGCGCGTTTTGGGTTTCGTACAGGCCGCCGAATCCTCGCTTGCGCGCGCAGCTTCCGTTGCATGCGATCCGAGCGACGCAATTGAGGGAGAATGCCGTCTTTCGCTCGGCGATGGCATGGCAACATACTGGTTCCCCCGCTTTCTCGCTGCCTTCGGCAAAACACACCCGCGCATCGCACTGTACCCCTATTCCTCGACCGCGCGAACTATGACCAAAAGCCCAAGCCACGATATCCAGGTCCAATATACGGACACGCCGGACGAGACTCTGGTGGCATCGCATGTCGCCACGCTTCATTTTTTGCTGTTCGCGTCGCGCGAATATCTCGACGAATGTGGCACGCCGAAGTCGGTAGAGGACCTTGCGAAGCATCGCTTCGTCGATTTCACGCTCGCCGATTCGGATAAGGGGACGTTCGCATCACTGCGTGGACTTCCCGACCGCACGCTGGTGATAACGAATTCCATTGGAACTCAGTGCGAGGCCATGCGCTGGGGCGCTGGCATCGGCATGCTTCCGTCCTACGCTAGCCTCGTTCACACCAACCTGGTGCCGGTCCTCCAGGCGGTCCGCTTTCCGATGCCGGTCCATCTTTGTTTCGAGCGGGAGGCCGCGAAACGGCCGGCAGTCCGCGCAACGCTCAACTTTCTCAAGGACGTCGTTTTCGACCGCACCCGGATGCCGTGGTTTACGGATGACTTCGTTCAGCCGGAGCCGCACTGGGAGATGATCTTTCACGATTGCATCGGGCGAAACCTGAACCGATCTGCTTGAGGATGCGTGTCGCCAGCACATCCCGGGTGTCGTGGTGGCCATGGGGAAGCAGGTCCTTGATCGCACCCGACCGGTGTAGGGGTTTCCCGTCTATCTGTTTCGGTCGCTGAATGCGTTCGTGGATTCGCGCGATTTTGGCTCGCGTGATAAAATGACCAGGTAACCAAAACAAATTATGTCAACACAACCACACGCGCTTAGCCGGGCCGAATGGAATGAAATCGGTGAGTTGGAGGCTGTTCGAGAATCCTGGGGCCTCGAGGATGGTGAGAGCTTCGCGGACTTTGCGGCGGACAACATTTACGGCGTGAAATTCGATTTTTCGTCCGGCCATCCCGGTTACTGCGGCGACCTCTTCATCCTGCAGGCAGACACCCTCAACGGCGAACCCTTCATGCTCATACGAGACAAGTCCGGCAAAATCGACCTTTGCGACTTCGGCTAGTTTTCCGTCTCCGAACTATTGCCGCCAAGAAATTGGGGCCGGCACAATCGTGCCGGCCCCAGTTCTATTCCGCTGCTTCTGCCACAGCGACTGCAGCCGGCCGCAAAGGGACCGGCAACCACTTGGTGCTAGCGAGGAGTTTCTCGGCTTCCGTCGCCATCGCCTCCTTCTTAAGGCTGGCGAGAGGACGCGCCGCCTCAGCCGAGACGCCCTCCGATACGGCTGCCAGAATCTCCGTCTTGGTCAACCGGTTGAGGAAGTTGCCGGCCGTCGGTTGCCACCACGCCGCCATGTCGAGGCCAAGCGCGGCGGCGAGCCGGTCGCTGTCCTTCATGGCGCCATGCCGCATCGTCCCATGCAAGGCATTGACGGTCATCGAGACGCAGTGGGCGAGCAGCCGCAGCCGATCGGCCTTGGACATTTGCCGGAGCCACGCGGCGAGCTGTTCGATTTCCGGCAGTTGCTTCATCCATGAAGCGTGCCGTTCCGCGAACGCCGCCGCCGCCCGGCTCGCGCCGACCGAGGCGGTTGCTCGATCCAGCGTCACTTCGGTTGCATGAATGCGAATGCAACCGTCATAGGCCCCGCGATAGAGGAGCTGGCTGACGAGAGCTCCCAGAAGTGCCAACAGCGCCTCCTCGGGCTTCGCCGCCAACGACTCGCATAGCGCAGCCGTACGATGTGCCGACAGATCGGCCAGGACCGAATCCGCGTACCCGTCGCGGCGCGTTCGCGCCGCCGGGTCCGTGTCTTCGTTGGCGGCCTGCGCCGCCTTTTCCCGCCGTACCAGCCCACGCGTGACCTGCAACGTGCCGTCTGGTCCCAAACTCACGATGGCGCCTGCCCGGGCTTTCTCTTTGTCCGGCCAGACCTCCTTCTTGGCTTGGAGGGCCGCAAGTTCGGCTGCCACACGGTTGAGCTCCTCGCTGTCATTCCCATCGCTTTCTTCCAGCGCTACGATGAGGTTGTCGTAACGCTTGCTGAGACGGGCGAGGCGCTTTTCCTCCGCCTTACCCAGCTTGCGCATGACGGTCTTGGCCCGTCCGAACCGGCTCAACTGGCCGAAGTCCGTTTCAGGATGCACCTCGACCCATTGCCAGTCTTCCGCTCTTATTGCTTCAGCCGAGACCTCCAGCTTCTCGGCCACGAGGCGGTCAAGGAGCTGGCTGTCGCTGAAATAACCCTCGTCCTCGGCGTCGAAGAGATCACGGACGATGATGCCGCCCGCTTCCCGGTATGCTGACGTCCCGATGAAGCGGGCGCGCCGGTCCGTGCCTTCAACCTGCGCCTTGGTGAGGAGCCGCCGGATCATCTGTGCCGGCATCTCCGCATAGGGACGGTCAAACCAGACCGCTTCCTGAGCCCCATGGTCGTCGCAGATGGTGAAGGCGGTAAGCTGTTCAAGCGTCATCGCCCCGCCGCGATACTCCGCTATGAGACGCGGCGATACTGCGGCAAGTTTCAACCGCTGCTCGACGAAGGTCGGCGTGACCCCGAACCGTGCCGCGATGTCGTCTGCCAACGCGCCTTGTTGATGCACTTCGGCGAACGCCTCGAACTGGTCCGCCGGATGAAGGTGGACGCGGCTGAAGTTCTCCGAGAGCGAGACTTCCACCGCATCGCCGTCATCGTCTTTGCGGACGAGGCAGCGGACGCGATAGTCGCGGCCGATCTTGCGGCGTTTGGCAAGGAGTTTGAGCGCGGCGAGACGGCGGCCACCGGCCGTTACCTCGTATGCCGTGTCCTTGCGTCCGTTCTTGGGAACCGGCCTCACGACCAGGTTCTCAAGCAGGCCCTTCTCTGCGATGTTTGCGGCCAACTGCCCGATGTCGATGAGCGGTTCGGTTTTGCGCACGTTGATCTTAGACCGCTGCAACTGGCACAGCGGTATCATCTTGAGCTTGTCGCCCATTGGTCATTCTCCACGATTTTGATGGTTGAGCGCCGCCGTTCCCGTTCTGTGACGAGGAAGCGAGCGGTGCCGGACCTGCAAAGGACAGGGTCCAGGGAGCATGGTCGGTCCAGGCAACCGTTCGAGGTATGCGAGGCAATATCGCCAGATTGAGGACTGCAACGATCGGACGGAAATCGAGGTGGCAGCGGCAAGAGAATGCCTCCCGCGAGGGAGGCAAGTTGAGCTCGTCTAGATGCGCCCCTAGTTAGGGCTGGTGCGC
>Ga0207929_1000017_pt1 | contig 127781 bp, 84 predicted proteins | sample NGESurdeep072012_FD_184466 | JGI IMG/M metagenome (GOLD analysis project Ga0207929, IMG submission 184466) | Arctic peat soil microbial communities from Barrow, Alaska - NGEE Surface sample 53-1 deep-072012 (SPAdes) | ecosystem: Environmental > Terrestrial > Soil > Wetlands > Peat ... | reverse complement strand
TACTTCCTGAGTCTCGACAACCAGAAAGTAGCTGCTAAACGCAGGTTTGGCCGGGCATGTACCCGCGTCACAGTGAATCTTCCCCGGACAGCCCTGCCCCGAAGGGGGAGAGGGAAATTCGGGGCGGTCATTTTCTTTCTCCATGCATACGCCTGTACATATACCACTAAATCTCTATTGACTCGCTATAGATTAAGAACATTATACCCATGCCGTCGGCGCGCTTGGCGCCGGTCATGAGGGATCCCGTGGAATGAACATTCGATTTGCCAGGCTTGCAGTGCTTCTTGTTTCGGTCGCGTCCGCCATTGCGCTTGGTGGGCCGGCCTTCGCTGCGGCGGCGCCCAGCACCGAAGACCGCCTGCGCGCGCTCGAAGACGAACTGGCCAATGTCGACGCCCAACTCGGCGATCTCAAACGCAGCCAGTCCGACCAGTATGGCGACGTCAATCGCCAGATCGCGAGTCTTCCGAACGTCAAGCTCGACAATGGCCGGCTGTCCGTCGCCTCGGCCGACGGCAATTTCACCCTCGCCGTCCGCGCCCTGGCGCAATTCGACTGGGGCTATTATTCGCAGAGCAACACCGCCGCCGCCCTGCCTGCTGCCTTCGGACCCGACCTCGGCAGCGGCACGAATTTCCGCCGCGTCTATCTCGGCATCCAGGGCAAGGCCTTCGGCGACTGGTCCTACAATGTGAACTTCGATTTCGGCGGCAGCGGCGGCACCGAGACGCCCGGCCGCGTGCAATCGCTCTATGTCCAGTATGACGGCCTCAAACCCTTCGCTTTCCGCATCGGCGCCTATCCGCCGCCCGCCAACATCGAAGACGGCACCTCGGCCGGCGACACCATCTTTCTGGAGCGCAACGCGCCGTCCGACCTGCAGCGCAACATCGCCGGCGGCGACGGGCGCGACTCGATCACGGTGCTCTACACCGGCGACGAATTGTTCGGCGCCCTCTCCTACACCGGCGACAAGCTGCAGGACGGCGCCAAGGCGCTGGCGGCGGCCGGCGCGACCGCGGCGCCCAATTTCGACGAGCAGCAGGCCTTCGTCGGCCGCCTCTCGGACCGCTTCTATCACGACCTCGACGCCAACTTCGTCGTCGGCGTCAACGGCTCCTTTGTTGTCAAGCCGCCGGACGCGGTGGCGCACGACGCGCCGAATCTTTCGACCACGCCGGGCGCCACCGCGCTGAACAGCGTCACACTGTCCGATCCGCCGGAACTGACCGTCGACTCCAACGGCATTCTGTTCGCCACCACCGGTTCGCTGCCGGTGCGCCATGTCGCGCAATGGGGCGTGGAAGCGGCCGGCAACTATCAGAGCGTCTACGGCCAGGCCGGCTATTACGGCTTCGAAGTCGACCGCGCGCCGGTCGCCTTCACCGAGTTCACCGCCGCCGCCACTTCGCACACGGCCATCCTGCAGCCCTCCAGCAACAGCTTTTCGGGATGGTATCTGCAGGCCAGCTGGATCCTGACCGGCGAGCAGAAGCCCTACAACGCCGCGACCGGCTCGTTCACCGCGCCCAAGGTCGCCCATCCCTTCGGCTTCGGCGACGATCCGGGCCTGGGCGCCTTCGAACTCGCGGGCCGCTACAGCGAGCTCGATCTCAACAGCCACGCACTGGACGCCTCGACCGTCGTCACCAACTGGGTCGGCGCCAACCGCACCTACACCTTCTACAACACGGTGCGCGGCGGCGATCAGCGCATCGCGACGCTGGAGCTGAACTGGTACCCGAACAACTTCGTCAAGTTCGGACTTGCCTATCAGCTCATCCAGGTCAGCCGCTTGCAGAACCCGGCGGCGGTGACCACGGCTGGCGTGCCGGTTCTGCCGACCGCGAACGGCGGACAGAATCTGTCGACGCTGGCCTTGCGTGCCCAAATCTCGCTCTGAGCGTTGTCTTAACTGGTGGATGGGAGTGTTTCGAAAAATGACTCGCTTTTTCAGTGCCTTAGCTGCAATTGCTCTTTTTGTGAGCAGCACCGCACAGGCCGCCGACATCACCCTTTTGAACGTCAGCTACGACCCGACGCGCGAATTGTACAAGGCGGTCAACGCCGCCTTCGCCGCCGACTGGAAGGCCAAGCATGGCGACAACGTCACCATCAACCAGTCCCATAATGGTTCGGGGGCGCAGTCGCGCGCCATCATCGACGGTCTCGACGCGGACGTCGCGACGCTGGCGCTGGCCTACGACATCGACGCCATCGCGGCGAAAGGCCTGATCGCCAAGAACTGGCAGTCACGCCTGCCACAAGGCGCCACGCCCTACACCTCGACCATCGTGTTCCTGGTGCGCAAGGGCAATCCCTGGAAGATCAAGGACTGGCTCGATCTGATCAAGCCGGGCATCAGCGTCATCACGCCGAACCCCAAGACGTCGGGCGGCGCGCGCTGGGCCTTCCTCGCCGCCTGGGCCTATGCGCTCAAAGCGCCCGGCGGCAACGCCGACAAGGCCAAGGCCTTCGTCGCCGCGCTCTATCATCACGTGCCGGTGCTCGACACCGGCGCGCGCGGCTCGACCACGACCTTCGTGCAGCGCGGCATCGGCGACGTGCTGCTGTCCTGGGAGAACGAGGCGCATCTGGCGCTGAAGGAGCAGGGCGGCGACCAGTTCCAGATCGTCTATCCGCCGGTCTCGATCCTGGCCGAGCCGCCGGTATCGGTGGTGGACAAGAATGTCGACCGTCACGGCACGCGCGCCGTCGCCGAGGCCTATCTCAACTTCCTCTACAGCAAGCCGGCGCAGGAGATCGAGGCGCGCAATTTCTATCGCCCGCGCGACGCCGCGGTGCTGGCGGCGCACGCCGCCGATTTCCCGAAAATCACGCTCTACAATTTCGCCGAATTGTTCGGCGACTGGCAGAAGGCGCAGGCGACGTATTTCGCCGACAAGGGCGTGTTCGACCAGATATACAAACCGGGCCAATGAGCCTCGCGGCGACATTCCCGGCGCGCGGAGGCGCGCCTTTCAAAAATGGCGCGCCTCCGCGCGCCGCGAGAACCTGGCGCAATCCGAGCGCGCTGCCCGGCTTCGGGCTGTCGCTCGGCTTCACGCTGTTCTACCTGTCGGCGATCGTGCTGGTGCCGCTGGCGGCGCTGGTCATCCGGCCCTGGGAACTGGGCTGGAGCGGTTTCTGGGATGCCGTCGGCAATGCCCGCGTGCTGCATGCGCTGAAGCTGTCCTTCGGCGGTGCCGCGATCGCGGCGGCGATCAACAGCGTGTTCGGCCTGATCGTCGCCTGGGTGCTGGTGCGCTACCGCTTCCCGGGAAAACGCATCGTCGACGCGCTCGTCGACCTGCCCTTCGCGCTGCCGACCGCCGTCGCCGGCATCGCGCTCTCGGCGCTCTACGCCCGCAACGGCTGGCTGGGCGCGCCGCTGGAAGCGATGGGCATCCACATCGCCTACACGCCGCTCGGCGTCGTGCTGGCGCTGACCTTCATCGGCCTGCCCTTCGTGGTGCGCACGCTGCAGCCGATCCTGAGCGAACTCAGCAGGGAATCCGAGGAAGCGGCGGCGACGCTGGGCGCGACCCGCTTCCAGACCATGCGCCGCGTCATCCTGCCGATGCTCAGCCCGGCGCTCCTGACTGGCACCGCGATGGCGTTCGCCCGCGCCGTCGGCGAATACGGCTCGGTGATCTTCATCGCCGGCAACCTGCCCGGCATCTCCGAGATCGCGCCGCTACTGATCATCATCAAGCTGAACGAGAACGACTATGCCGGCGCCGCCGCCATCGGCGTCATCATGCTGGCGGCGTCGTTCGTCATGCTGCTGGCGCTAAACCTGCTGCAAGCCTGGGCGAGCGCGCGGCGGTGAAAGTGATCTTCCGACCGCGCGGGCCGACCCGGGACCATCCCTTGCTGCGCTGGAGCCTGACGGGAATCGCGCTCGGCTTCATCGGCCTGTTCCTGGTGCTGCCGCTCGCCACCGTCTTTACCGAGGCGCTCGGCGAGGGCTGGCGCGCCGCGCTGGACGCGATCACGGACCCCGAAGCGCAGTCCGCGATCCGTCTCACGCTCCTCGCCGCCGCCATCGCCGTGCCGCTGAACGCGCTGTTCGGCATCGCCGCCTCCTGGGCCGTGGCGAAGTTCGATTTCTGGGGCAAGGGCTTCCTCGTCACGCTGATCGACCTGCCGTTCTCGATCTCGCCGGTGGTCTCGGGCCTGATCTATGTCCTGATGTTCGGCCTGCAGGGCTGGTTCGGCGACACGCTGCGCGATCACGACATCAAGATCATCTTCGCCCTGCCCGGCATCGTGCTGGCGACGATCTTCGTCACCTTTCCCTTCGTGGCGCGCGAGCTGATTCCGCTGATGACCGACCAGGGCCGCGACGAGGAAGAGGCCGCCGTCTCGCTCGGCGCCGGCGGCTTCTCGACCTTCCGCCGCGTGACGCTGCCCAACATCAAATGGGGCCTGCTCTACGGCGTCCTGTTGTGCAACGCGCGCGCCATGGGCGAGTTCGGCGCGGTGTCGGTGGTTTCGGGCCACATCCGCGGCCTCACCGACACCATGCCTCTGCATATCGAGGCACTGTACAACGACTACCACTACTCGGCCGCCTTCGCGGTGGCGACGCTGCTGGCGCTGCTGGCGCTCGTCACGCTGGCGCTCAAATCGCTGCTCGAATGGCGCTATGCGGACGAGATTTCCGCCGTTCATCATCACTGAGGAAAAATTCATGTCGCTGGTGATCGAAAAAGTGCAGAAACGCTTCGCCGATTTCGAAGCCCTGCGCGGCGTCAGTTTGAGCGCGCCGGACGGCGCCTTCCTGGCGCTGCTGGGGCCCTCGGGCTCCGGCAAGACGACGCTGCTGCGCATCTTGGGGGGCCTGGAACATGCCGATCTCGGCCATGTCGGTTTCGCCGGGCTCGACTGGCTGACGCTGACCGCGCGCGAGCGCCGCGCCGGTTTCGTGTTCCAGCAATATGCGCTGTTCAAGCATATGACCGTCGCCAAGAACATCGCCTTCGGCCTCGAAGTGCGCCCGGCGCGCAACCGTCCGGCGCGCGCCGAGATCAAGCGTCGGGTCGAGGAGCTGCTCTCGTTGGTGCAATTGGAAAATCTCGGCGGCCGCTATCCCAGCCAGCTCTCGGGCGGACAACGCCAGCGCGTCGCGCTGGCGCGCGCGCTGGCGATCGAACCGCGCATGCTGTTGCTCGACGAGCCGTTCGGCGCGCTCGACGCCAAGGTGCGCAAGGATCTGCGCGCCTGGCTGCGCGCGCTGCACAAGCAGCTCGGCCTGACCACGGTGTTCGTGACCCACGACCAGGAAGAGGCGCTGGAGCTCGGCGACCTCGTGGCGGTGATGAACGAGGGCCGCATCGAGCAGATCGGGACGCCCGACGCGTTGCGCAACCGTCCCGCGACGCCGTTCGTCGCCGAGTTCCTGGAGACCGTCGCGCCGCCGCCGCGGCCCTACAACGTCGTCGCCCTGCATTAGTTGTCCTCCCCCTGTTGTTACGGGGGAGGTGTCGAGCGCAGCGAGGCGGAGGGGGGCAAGCGCCGCGGAGCAGCGCCCAGTCCGCCCCCTCCACCGCTTCGCGGTCCGTCGGCGGCCGCACGCCACCGGTTCGAGTGCGGCCAAGCCGACCCCCCGTAACAACGGGGGAGGAAAGTGATATTCGGCCGCATATGTCTGACGAGGCGTCACGAAATAAATCTGCAGCCTGAACTATCTTAGTCACGCCAATCATCTCTAAGGCTATCGCCTCAATTCGATCGGGTGATCGCATGGAAGAATTTTGGGTATACGAAAATTGGACCCACAAGCGCGTACGCGTACACAAAGCGGGTTGCAGCTATTGCAACAACGGGCGCGGTACGCAGGCTTCGCATTCCGGCAAGAACGACAAATGGCATGGCCCATACCGAAATCTGAGCAAGGCATTCAGCATCGCTGTCCTGCTAAAGCGCGAGGATACACAGCGTTGCGCAAGATGCACGCCATGATCGTTCGCGGCACTTCTTGGTCGCCTACGCGCGCCTATTCCGCGATCATCCCTTCGCGCTTTGCGTCCTCATGCCAGAAGAACACGACCTTCGGGTCCGACCGGGTCAGTTTCTTGTCCTTGTGGGGATAGTCGAAACTGGCGAGCAGGTCGCGGATCAGTTCCAGCCGCGCGATCTTCTTGGTGTCGCTGTGCACCACGCGCCAGGCCGCCGGCGGATGGCTGGTGCGCTCGAGCATCGCGTCCCTCGCCTTGGAATAGTCGTGCCACTTCTTGCTCGCCACCGCGTCGATCGGCGAGATCTTCCAGCGCTTCAAGGGATCCTTCTCGCGCGCCGCCAGCCGCTTCTTCTGCTCTTTCTTGCTGATGTCGAGATAGTATTTGCGCAAGGCGATGCCGTCGCGCACCAGCATGGTCTCGAACGGCACGACGTTTTCCAGGAACGCCTCGACCTGGTCGTCGCTGGCGAAGCCCATGACGCGCTCGACGCCGGCGCGGTTGTACCAGGAGCGGTTGAAGATCACGAACTCGTCGGCGGATGGCAGGAACGGCACGAAGCGCTGGAAATACCATTGCGATTCCTCGCGGTCGGACGGCTTGCCCGGCGCGTGCACGCGCGTGTCGCGCGGGCTCATATGCTCGGTCAGCCGCTTGATCGTGCCGTCCTTGCCGGCGCCGTCGCGCCCCTCCAGGATCACCAGCACGCGGCCGCCGGTCTTCAGCAAGTGGCGTTGCAGCGACACCAGCTCGATCTGCAGCTTGTGCAATTCGCGCGCATAGTCGCGCTTGTCGATGACGTCCGCGTCCCTGGACATGGCGGCCTCCGTTGTGCGGCGGCCATTAGATCAGAGGCGCCGGCTGGGGACCACCGCGCCGTCGGCGGTGCGCTGGGCCACGATGCCGAAGACCTCGGCCAGCGCCGTGTCGGACAGCGCCGCGCCCGGCGCTCCCCCGGCCGCCACGCGGCCTTCGTGAAGGACGACGATCTCGTCGCAAGAACGCGAGGCGAGCGCCAGGTCGTGCAGCGTCACCGCCACGGCGGTGCCGCGCGCCGCTTCCTCACGCAACAGATCCATCAGCCGCAGCTGATGCGCCGGATCCAGATAGGCGGCGGGCTCGTCCGCCAAGAGGATCGGCGCCGCGGTCGCCAGCGCCCGGGCGAACAGCACGCGGGCGCGCTCGCCGGCGGACAGTTCGTCCATCCGCCGCTGCGCGAACTGCAGCGCGTCGCAGCGGATCAGCGCTGCGTCGACCGCTTGTCCATCTTCTACCGACAGCGGCGCGAAGGCGGCGCGATGCGGCAGGCGCCCCAGCGACACCAATTGGCGCGCCAGCACCGGCCAATGCGCGTCGGAACCTTGCGGCAGATAGGCGATGGCGCGCGCCAGGCCCTCGCGCGACCACTGCGCCAGGGGCCGATCCAGAATGCGCAACGCACCCGCCGTCATCGGCATCAGGCCGAGCGCGACGCGCAGCAGCGTCGTCTTGCCCGCGCCGTTGGGCCCGACGATGCCGGTGACCGCGCCGCGCGCGAACGCGGTGCTCACCGCGCGCAGCACCGGGCGCGCGCCATAGGCGGCGCAAACCCCGTCGAAAGCCAACGCCGCGCTCACGCATCCCTCCGTAGACGGAGGATCAGGACGAGGAAGAACGGCGCCCCCAGGATGGCGGTGACGACGCCGAGCAGGAGCTGGCCGTCCGGCGCGATCAGGCGGACCGCGATGTCGGCCGTGGTCACCAGCGCAGCCCCGCCCAGCGCCGAAGGCAGGATCAGCCGCGACGGCTCGTAGCCGTAAAACGGCCGCAGCACATGCGGCACCATCAGGCCGACGAAGCTCACCGCGCCCGCCACCGCGGTCGCAGCCCCCGTCGCCAGCGCCACGCCGACGACGATGCGCCCGCGCACCGACGCGACGTTGACCCCCAGGCTTTGCGCCGCTTCGTCGCCCAGCGTCAGCGCGTCGAGGCCGCGCGACGCGGTCAGCAGCAGCACAATGCCCGCCGCCGTCAGCGGCGCCGCGAAATACAGATCCTCCAGCGTGCGGTCCTGCAGCGATCCCATCATCCAGCGCACCATTTCGCTCATGGCATAGGGATTGCGCGCGAAGGACAACGCCAGCGCGGTGAGCGCCGTCGCGAAGCTGGCGAGCGCGACGCCGGCCAGCACCATGGTCCGCACGCCGGCGCCGGTGCGCGACAACAGATAAAGGATGCCGGCCGAGAGCAGCGCGCCGCCGATCGCGAAGGCCGGCAGCAGAAACGGGCTCAGCGCCGCGAAGCCGAAATAGAGCGCCAGCACCGCGCCCAATCCGGCCGACGACGTAACGCCGGTGACGCCGGGCTCGGCCAGCGGATTGCGGAACAGCCCCTGCAACGCCGCGCCGCTGGCGCCCAGCGCCGCGCCGACCACGAGCGCCAGCCCGGCGCGCGGCAAGCGGATCTCGCGCGCGATGACGCCGGCCATTCCGTCTCCGCTGAACAGGCCGTCGAACAGCGCCGCCGCGCTCAACGGCGAGGGTCCCAGCAGGAACGACAGCGCGAACGACGCCAGCAGCACGGCGGCGAGAACCAGCGTCGCAATGCGCGCGCGGCCGAACAGCGCGCGGCGCTTGCCCTGCCCGATGCTGACCGTTCCGCCCACGCGCCGCTCCCATGGCGTCGCCGCTTGCGGGACCTTCCGCATTCCGCGCGCCAACCCCGGCACAAGGACGGACGACACGCTTGGGTCAGGTTTCCTGGCTCGCGGCAGACGCATCCGCCTTCCCGGCTTCCCCAGATTCCTGGGCTTACCAGTGGCATCGTGGATGCGCTTAACGCCGCTTACAGTTGCGGGGGCAGCCGCGGCTTGCACCGCGTTCCCTTGGCCTTCGCGTCGGGAAGAGTTTTAGTTGCGTGCCTGGCGCTTCGCAAGCAGCCGCGCCTGGGCACCCAATCGGGCGAACGTCGTCGCCGCGTCCGCCGACCAGGGTCCCGGACACAGCAGCGGCAGCAGCGGCTCCCAGGCCGAATATGTGCGGCCCGAGAGCGACGCCAGCGCCGGGTGATGCAGCACCAGGTCGGCGCGCGCGTCGAGCGCCTGCTTCTGGCCGCTGAGGATCAGAAGCTCGGGTGCCGCGGCGATCACCGCCTCCACCGGCACCGTGCCGCTGCGGCTGGCGGCCGGCGCGGCGTCGGCCAGGCCGGCCAGCGTCATCAATTCGCGCGTCACCGCGCCGGTCGTGGCATAGCCGTTCGGCTCATAGATCAGTGTACGGACGGATGGCCGCACCGCGGCACGCCGCGCGGCGGCCAGCTTGGCGTCCATCTCCGCAATCAGCGCCGCGGCACGCGCGGGCGCGCCCAGCGCCGCGCCCAGCGCCCGCGTCGTCTTGGCGATATCGGCCAGAGAATTGTCCCACGGCACGTCGAGGATCGGCACGCCCAGCGCCGCCAGGCTGGTATGCAGCCGCGCCATGGTTCCGGCATACATCACGACCAGGTCGGGCCTGAAATTCAGCACCGTCTCCGTCGAGGGCCGGATCTGCGCGATGCCGCCGACCTGGTCGGCGATGGTGGAGACCACCGGATTGCGGTCGCCCGCCTCGAAGGACAGCGCGGCGATATGCCCGCGCGGCACGAGGCGGAAGACATATTCGTCGGTGCAGAGGAAGGTCGAGACGATGCGCCGTAGCGCATGCTGCGGCGCGGCCAAGGCGCTATTGCAAAAAAACAATAGTCCGCAAGCGGTCGCGAACGCCCAAACGCCCTTGCGCATGCCTCGCCGCCCGCCTATGTGCCGCCTGATACTTGAGGGATTGTCCATGCGCTCGATTCTGCTGCGATCCGGCCTTGCCGCGTTCACGCTTGCCGCTCTTTCCTGCACTGCGGCGCTCGCCGCCACGCCCGATGAAATTCTCGCCGCCAACCGCGCCGCCAGCGGCGCCTTCGCCGGCAAGGCCGCCATGGTCGCCGAATACGATTATGCGGGTCAGGGCCTCACGGGCAAGGCCGCCGGCACGACCGATCTCACAACCGGCGCCTTCGAGCAGCACTACGCCATCGGACCGCAGACCGGCGCCAACGGCTATGACGGCAGCCATGTCTGGAACAAGGACAATGCCGGCATCGTGACGCTGCAGGAGGCCGCCGATTCCGTTCCGCTCGCCGTCAACAGCGCCTATCGCGGCGCCAATCTGTGGTGGGCCAGGGACCACGCCGGCGCGACCATCACCTCCGCCGGCCAGAAGAGCGAGAACGGCGCCACCTATGACGTGCTGACGGTCGTGCCCAAGGGCGGCGCCATGTTCAACGCCTGGTTCGACGCCAGGACGCACCTGCTCTATCGCCTCGAAGAGCACCAGGGCGGCGTGCTGAACACGACGACGCTGAGCGGCTATCGCGACTTCGGCGGCACGCAGCAGCCGGTCACGACGGTCGTCAGCACCGGCGACGCCAAATACGACCAGCACCTGACGCTGACCAAGGTGACGTTCCTTAGCCATTCCGATCCGGCCACATACGCGCCGCCGCCATCGGCCGCTGCCGACTTCGCCATCGCCGGCGGCGCCCACGAAGTCACCTTTCCCTTCGACCTCATCGCCAACCACATCCACGCCCATGTCATGATCGACGGCAAGGGGCCGTATTACTTCATCTTCGACACCGGCGGCGTGAACATCATCACGCCGGCGCTCGCGCAGCAGCTCGGCGTCAAGGTCGAAGGCAAGGCCGAGGCGCGCGGCGCCGGCGACGCCACGATGGAGATGGGCCTCGCCCATGTCGACGAGATCGACCTCGGCGGCGCCAGCATCAAGAACCAGCTCTTCGTGACCCTGGCGCTGGACGATATGTTTCCCGCCAACGGCACGCATATGGAGGGCATGGTCGGCTACGAGACCTTCCGCCGCTTTGTCACCCGCATCGACTATGGCGCCAAGACCGTGACCCTGATCGATCCCAAATTCTTCGATCCCAAGGACGCCGGCACGCCGGTCAAGATCGCCTTCTCCGGCAACGCCGCGATCGTCGACGGCTCCTATGACGGCATTCCCGGCAAGTTCCAGATCGACACCGGCGCGCGCTCGTCGCTGACGCTGGACGCGCCCTTCGTCGCCGCCAACGGGTTGCGCGCCAAAGCGGGCAAGGGCGTCGACGCGGTCGACGGCTGGGGCGTCGGCGGACCCTCGCGCACCCACACCGTGCGCGGCGGCATCCTGAAGATCGGCGCCGGCATCGAGGTCGATCATCCGGTGACCGGCTTCGGCGCCGACAAGGCCGGCGCCTTCGCCGATCCGTCGATCTCGGGCAATATCGGCGGCGGCATCTTGAAGCGCTTCGCCGTCACCTTCGACTACGCCCACAACGTCATGTACGTGAAGCCGGTGAGCGGCCCGATCGCAGATCTCGACACCTATGACCGCGCCGGCACCTGGTTCAACATCGCAGCCGATGGCTTCAAGGTCATCGCCGTCACCGCCGGCGGACCGGCCGACACGGCGGGCCTCAAGGGAGGCGACGTCATCACCCAGGTCGACGGCAAGCCGGCCGCCAGCCTCGATCTCCCCACCGTCCGACAGCGCCTGCGCAACGACCCGGCCGGCACTGTGGTGACGTTCCATTTGGCGAGCGGCAAGGATTTGAAGATCGTGCTGAAGGATCAGATTTAACTTCTGTCATTCCCGGCGAGCATTGCGTAGCAATGCGAGGGAAGGGAACCCACGACTGGGCACCGCGCATGGTCGTGGGTCCCCTTCCCTCGCCGTGCTGCGCGCGGCTCGCCGGGGATGACAACGGTGTTTTGCCCTCCCGCGCTTTGCAGCGTAAAACCGCAGCAGATTCTCCATCGAGGCCCCCATGCCCATCTATCGCGCCCCCGTCGACGATTATCGCTTTGTTCTCAACGAGCTGCTCCAGGTCGACCAACAGCGCGACCTGCCCGGCTTCGCCGACCTGACGGCCGACCTGATCGAGGACATCCTGAGCAACGCCGGAAAGTTCTGCGAAGAGGTGCTGCACCCCTTGAACCAGTCCGGCGACGAGGAAGGCGCCCATTTCGAGAACGGCGTCGTGCGCACGCCCAAGGGCTTCAAGGAAGCCTACAAAGCCTATACCGCGGCGGGCTGGAGCGGCCTGATCGCGCCGGTCGAGTTCGGCGGCGCCGGCCTGCCCATCACCGTCACCATGGCCGTGGCCGAGATGGGGATGAGCGCCAACCAGTCCTTCGCGATGTATCCGGGCCTCACCGGCGCCGCCTATGGCGCCCTCATCGCCACCGGCCTGCCCTGGATGAAGGAGCATGTCGCAAAGCGCATGGTCAGCGGCGAATGGTGCGGCACGATGTGCCTGACCGAGCCCAATTGCGGCACCGATCTGCGCCTGATGAAGACCAAGGCGGTCGAGCAGCCCGACGGCACCTACAAGGTCACCGGCACCAAGATCTTCATCTCCGGCGGCGACCACGACCTCACCGACAACATCATCCACATGGTGATCGCCAAGATCCCGGACGAGAACGGCCAGATCCACGACGACCTCTCCACCGTGAACTTCTTCATGGTGCCGAAATTCCTCGTCAGCGAAGACGGCAAGATGGGCGCGCGCAACGGCGTCTCCACCGGCGGCATCGAGAAGAAAATGGGCATCAAGGCGCAAGCAACCTGCACGCTCAATTTCGACGAAGCGGTCGGTTGGCGCCTCGGCCCCAAACCCGCGCCCGCAAAGCCCGGAGAAAAGCGCTCGGCATCCGCCGGCATGGCCGGCATGTTCGGCATGATGAACGGCGCGCGCCTTGGCGTCGGCATCCAGGGCATCGCCATCGGCGAGATCGCCTACCAGAACGGCTACGCCTACGCCCATGAACGCCGCGTCGGTCATGCGCTGACGGGCCCCAAGGAACCCGACAAGTCCGCCGACCTGGAAATCGTCCATCCCGACGTCAAGCGCATGCTGCTGCACGCCCGCGCCTTCGTCGAAGGCGCCCGCGCCATGGCGATGTGGACCACGGTCAACATGGCGATCGGCCGCTCGGCGCGTCCGGATGCCGAGGCCGCTGGCCTTATCGCCGACATGATGACGCCGGTGCTGAAAGCCTTCTGCACCGACATGGGCTTCGAGGCGGCGAACCTCGCCATGCAATGCTATGGCGGCCACGGCTATATCCGCGACAACGGCGTCGAGCAGTTCGTGCGCGACGGCCGCATCAACCAGACCTATGAGGGTGCCAACGGCGTGCAGGCGATGGATCTGGTCGGCCGCAAGCTCGGCCGCAAGGCCGGCGCAGCCCCGCTCGCCCTCTTCGCCCAGATCACCGCCTGGCTGGCCGAGAACGAGAAGGACGAAGCCATGGCGCCCTACGTCAAAGGCATCAAGCGCGGTCTCGAAAACCTGCAGAACGCCACCATGTGGCTGGCCGCCAACGGCCTCGCCAACCCCAACAACGCCGGCGCCGGCGCCACCGACTACCTGCGCATGATGGGCATCGTAGTGACCGGCTGGATGTGGGGAAGAATGGCCAAAGTCGCGAACGCCAAACTGGCCGCCACACAAGGCGACCCCGCCTTCTACCAGTCCAAACTGGTCAGCGCCCGCTACTGGATGGAACGCCTGATCCCCGAATGCCCGATGCTGCTGGAGCGGATCCAGGCGGGGTCGGAGACGGTGATGGCGTTTGAGTGAAGTAAGCCATCCCCGACTCGAGAGACCGGAGATTCACTGAATGACCGACACCTCGCAAAGAATACTCCCGACATGATGAGTTTCTTTCGAGGTTTGAGATCCACCGTCTCACAAGACGGAATTGGCTATGTCATTGGACTTGCCGCTCCAATTCTATTCCATCTGGGCACACTTCCGATCCCACTCCCTGTTCCAGTTTCTACCATTCTCCTTGCAAGAAGAATCGCCAAACAATTTCGCAACCCCAATGCTTTGGACTGGGGTCTTCCCGACTGGGGGACGCGCTATCACAGATCAGTACCAAGCGTACTTGACCTTCAATACCGAAAAGTGCGCCACCGCCTTCCACAGGTTCTAATCCACGAAAACAAAAAGGGCCTTTCGCTAAACGAATATCAGATCTCTCTCGCGCTTGACCCAAATCAGTTTCAAGTTCCAAGCAATATTAGAACGGTTACTGAAGCGCCCTTTACTAAAATTATTGCGAAACTTCGGTCGCGGCCTCGGCACTACGAAGAGACAGGGCTACGCCTAACAGGAATTGTGGAAGCAGGCACCAGAGCGATACTGAGAGTCCAACCCGTTCGGTTTGAAGACTACGTCAGAACAAATCTCCTGCTCGATTATCCCATTGCACCGTTCGGATCGTTGAGAGAACTTGTTCACCCAAATGGCCAACTGGAACCGCTTTCCACGTCAGGGTTGGCAAATCTGCTCGGAATTAACATTTTAATATTTACCGCCGACGGTCGGCTGGTCCTTCAAAAAAGATCAAAAGACGTTGGCGTTCGGCCCGGAGAGTACGCGCCCTCGGGCTCTGGAGGTATGAGCATATTGGATGCTGAAGGCCGCGGCGAAACAACGATAGGTCCGAGCATTGTCATCAGAGAAGTCACGGAGGAAATCGGAATTCTTGTGGACCAATCGATTTCGGATACGCTGACCTATATGGGCGTAACGAGAGAACTCATTCGCGGCGGAATGCCGGAATTATTTTTTGCCGCCAAGTCAAACCTATCTGAAGCCGAAGTTCTCAACCTATCAAGAGGAGCGCGCGACCGATACGAATTTGCGAAAGTGAGGACGTTTTCGCTAGGCGTATTTGCAACTAGAAGGTTAGAGACTCATTCCGACCTTCACTCTCTATCTAGTACACTGGACGAACTGCTGGATCGAATTTGGAGTGAAGCGTCAATTCCATTGCTGACGGCGTTGGCTCTTTGGATTCGTCTGCGAACTCGTGAAATTAAGAACGACCAGTAAGCCCACAACTGACACAAGTTCAACAACGCAGTCCGGGCGGGACATGAACTCACGATAGCTCCTGAGCAATACCTAGCCGCCCTTGCCCTACCGCCGCCCCAGTACCCAAACCGAATATCCCGCCATCGCCATCCCTACCGCCGGCACGGCCATGGCGCTGCGAGACGTCGAGAGCAGGACGATCGTCCAGAACAGCAGGAACACCACCGACAATCCTATCCCGACGATCCGCGCGGCGGGCGAGTGGCGGGCGAGGCCTCGGCCTGTGAAATACAACACCGCTGCGAAGGCGAGCGCGGCGAGCAGTCCCGCCGCCAGCGCCTCTTCGATCCACACCCCGATGCCGCCGAACCAACCCAGCACGTCGCCGACGCCCTTGGCGCCGTTCGCGATCAGACCCGCGATGCCGTACTTGCCGATGTCGAGATAGCTGGACTTGTCTGCCGGCGCGCGCACGAAGATCAGGCTGGTGCCCACCGCCAGCAGCGCCGCCAGCGACGGCGCGCCCAGCACCCAGCCGCCGACGCGAAAGCCCCGCGCGACGATCTGCCGATGATTGGTCAACCTCGCCCCCGCGAACCCTACCGCCCAAGCACCCTATAGCGCACGGCGCGCCGCGTCGAACCGTGCCACCGACCGGACGAATGCACGCCCGCGCCGGCCAAAAAAACTTTATTTGCGTTGAAAGAAAGTATCGTTCGCCGCGCTGCACACATGCGCCTATCCCATATCGTGCAAAATATTCTTCGCGTCCTCCGCGCCTCCGCGTGAATCCTCTCCGGGATAAGCAACGTCGAAATTTATTTTCGACGCCCCCTTGAACCGAGTCGGTCCAAACCCCACTTCCCGTAAATCCCCATAGCTGCATCCACACCGCCGCCGCGAAAATTCGCGGCGCGCTTTGGCGTGTCCAACAGGAAAGGGTTTTCATGATTACACGCGCAACCGCGCGAACAACACACCCGCGAAATGCCGATTCCGATGAGCGCCCGGACTCCGTCTTGCCGGGCCCGGGAAAAACACTTCGCGCTACGCCGCCGCCGCCAGCTTTGCCAACTGCCCCATCAGATTCTTCACCCCGTTCAGCCGGCTCTCCGGCGACGGCCAGTCACGCGTCACGACCACTTTCTGATCGGGCCGCACCCGCATCGTGCCGGAATGCTCGTTGATCAGCTTGACCAATGCCAGCGGATTGGGGAACTGGTTGGCGCGGAAGGCAATCGTGCCGCCTTTCGGCCCGGCGTCGATCTTCTCGACCAGCGCGATGCGGCACAGCTGCTTGATCGCGACGATGGCGAGCAGGTGATCGACCTCCTCGGGCAGCGGCCCGAAGCGGTCGATCAGCTCGGCGGCGAAGCGGTCGATGTCCTCGCGCGTCGCGATGGTGGCGAGCCGCCGGTACAGCGACATGCGCACGTTGAGATCGGCGACGTAGCTTTCGGGAATGAGCACGGCGGCGCCGATATTGATCGTCGGCGACCACTGGTCGGAAATTTCCGCCGCGCCCTCGCCCAACCGCATCTGCGCCACCGCGTCTTCGAGCATCTCCTGGTAGAGCTCGATGCCGACTTCGCGGACATGGCCGGACTGCTCCTCGCCGAGCAGATTGCCGGCGCCGCGGATGTCCATGTCGTGGCTGGCGACCGAGAATCCGGCGCCCAGCTGGTCGAGCGATTGGAGAACCTCCAACCGCCGCGCCGCGGTGTCGGTCAGCTTGCGGTCCGGCGGCGTCGTCAGATAGGCGTAGGCCCGCTGCTTGGCGCGGCCGATGCGCCCGCGCAATTGATAAAGCTGCGACAGGCCGAACATGTCGGCGCGGTGCACGATCATGGTGTTGGCGGTGGGAATGTCCAAACCGCTCTCGACGATGTTGGTGGAGATCAGCACGTCGATCTTGCGCTCGTAGAACGCGGTCATGACCTCTTCCAGCACGGTCGCCGACATCTGGCCGTGCGCCACCGCCGCCTTGATCTCCGGCACGGTCAGCTTGAGGAATTCCTCCGCCTCGCGCAGGTCGGCGATGCGTGGGCACACATAGAAGCTCTGCCCGCCGCGATAATGCTCGCGCAGCAGCGCCTCGCGCACGACCAGCGGATCGAACGGCGTGACGAACGTCCGCACCGCCAGCCGGTCGATCGGCGGCGTGGTGATCAGCGACAGGTCGCGCACGCCCGACAGCGCCAATTGCAGCGTGCGCGGGATCGGCGTCGCGGTCAGCGTCAGCACATGGACGTCGGCTTTCAGCGCCTTCAGCTGTTCCTTGTGCGTCACGCCGAAATGCTGCTCCTCGTCGACGATGACGAGGCCGAGATTCTTGAAGGCGATGGATTTGGCCAGCAGCGCATGCGTGCCGATGACGATGTCGACCTTGCCGTCTGACAACGCGATCTTGGTGTCTCTCGCCTCTTTGGCGTCGACAAATCTTGACAGCTGCCGAACCGTGACCGGAAAGCCCTGGAAGCGCTCGGCGAAATTGCGGAAATGCTGGCGCGCCAGCAGCGTGGTCGGCACCACCACCGCGACCTGCTGGCCGCTCATCGCCAGCACGAAGGCGGCGCGCAGCGCGACTTCGGTCTTGCCGAAGCCGACATCGCCGCAGACGAGCCGGTCCATCGGCCGCCCCTTGGCGAAATCCTCCATCGTGTCGGCGATGGCTTTTTCCTGGTCGTCGGTCTCCTGCCAGGGAAAGCGGGCGCAGAATTCGTCGTACAGGCCGGCCGGCGGATCGATCGGCATCAGGGATTTCAGTTCGCGGGCCGCGGCGATGCGGATCAGTTCGGCGGCGATCTCGCGCACGCGCTCCTTGGCCCGCGCCTTGCGCGCCTGCCAGCCGGCGCCGCCCAGGCGGTCGAGCTGCGCGTTGCTCTCGTCGGCGCCGTAGCGCGTCAGAAGTTCGATATTCTCGACGGGCAGGAACAGCTTGCCGCCGTCATATTGCAGTTCCAGGCAGTCATGCGGCGCGCCCAGCGCGTCGATGGTTTTCAAGCCCAGATAGCGTCCGACGCCATGCTCGATATGGGTGACCAGATCGCCCGGCGCCAGGCTCGACGCCTCGGACAAAAAGTTTTGCGCCCGCCGCACCCGCGTCGCGGCGCGCACCATGCGGTCGCCGAGAATGTCTTGCTCGGAGATCAGCGCGAAGTCGGGCGCCTCGAAGCCCTTCTCGGCGCCCAGCACCGTGATGCCGATCGCCTCGCCGTGCAGTTTCTGCGCGTCGGGCCAGTTGACGATCGTGCGGATCGCGGACAATCCGTGGTCCGACAGCACGCCGCCCATGCGCTCGGACGAGCCGGCGCTCCACGAGGCAACGACGACGCGCTTGTTCGCCGCCTGCAAGGCCTGGATATGATCGGCGGCGGCCGCAAAGACGTTGGTCTTGCCGGCGGCACGCTCGGGCTGGAAGTCGCGGCCGACCTTGCCGCCGGCATCGACAGACTTGGTCGACTCCGGCGCCTGGAACGGCGACAGGTCGCGGACATTGTGCTTGGCCAGCGCGGCGCTCCATTCCGCGTCGCTGAGATAGAGCAGCGCCGGCTTCAAGGGCTTGTAGGGCGGCGCCTTGATCGCATGTTTGTTTTCGTCCTGCTTGGGCCTGCGGAACTGCTCGCGGGTTTCGAAATAGTCCTTGACCAGTTCGAGCCGCGCCTTCTTGGTCTCCTCGGTCTCGTAACCGAGCATCACGAGGGCGCGCGGCACGAAATCGAAGAACGTATCGAGCTTGCCGTAGAACAGCGGCAGCCAATGCTCCATGCCCGGATGCTTGCGCCCCGCGCTGACCGACTCATAAAGCGGATCGTCCGAGGCTGGCCCGAACTGCGCCACATATCCGGCACGGAAGCGGCTGATCTCCTCCCTGCCCAGCGGCACTTCGCTGGCGGGCAGCAGCTCGATCTCGTCGATCTTGTCGGAGGACAACTGCGTCTCGGCGTCGAAGCGGCGGATGGCTTCCAGCGTCTCGCCGAAGAAATCCAGCCGCAGCGGCTGCTCGATGCCCGGCGGCCACAGATCGACGATGCCGCCGCGCAGCGCGAAATCGCCCGGCTCGCGCACCGTCGAGGCGCGGACATAGCCGTTGCCGGCGAGGAAACCGATCATGCGGTCGCGATCGACGTCCCGGCCGGCGCGCGCGAAGAAGCTCGCCTGCGCGATCCAGTCGCGCGGCGGCACGCGCTGCAGCAACGCATTGACCGTCGTCACGACCAGCGCGGTGCGCGGACCCTCGGCGCGCGCCAGCGCCGCCAGCGTCGCCAGCCGCGTGCTCTCGATGTCGGGCTTGGGCGAAACGCGGTCGTAGGGCAGGCAGTCCCAGGCCGGAAAGGACAGCACCGTCAGCGTCGGCGCGAAGAACTTCGCCGCCTCGATCACCGCCGCGGCATGGACGTCGTCCGACGCCACGAACACGACAAGGCTCTGCGTCCTCGCCGCCGCTTCGACCGCCAGCCAGGCGTCGTAGCCGGACGGCGCGCCGCTGACGGTGAAGCGGCCCGGCTGGCGGGCGATGTAGTCTACGCGTTCCACTTGGGATCCTTGCGGCCGCAGACCGCTTTCAGCCGCGCGAACAACGGCGTGTCGAATGCGGGCGGCGCCGGCGCATGGCCGCGCAGCCAGGCGTAGACTTCTTGGTCGGGCGCGGTCAGCAGCGCCTCGAACTGGTCGAGCTCGGACTCGCTCAAGGTCGCCAGCTCTTCGGCCGCGAAGGTGCCGAAGATCAGGTCGACCTCCTTGAAGCCGCGCCGCTGGGCCCGGAACAAAAGCTTTTTGCGGCGGGCCCCGAAAGACCCACCGTTGTCATCGTCCATCATGCAGCCGATATAGCCGCTGGCGCGGCCCGGCGCTAGCGCGTCATTTCCGCGACCTCGCGAATCGCGTCGATCACCGCCTGCGGCCGCTCCAAGGGAATGGAATGACCGCTGTCCGCGACCTCCCGGCACAGGCCGCGCGCGGACAGCGCCGCGAATTCGCGCTGCTGCGCGCGCCAGATCGACAGCAGCTTGTCGCTGTCTTCCCTGGCAAGGCCCGGCCAGTCGCGATGTCCGGCGGTCAGCGCGATGATGGGCATGGCGCCGAGATCGCGCCGGACGGCCAGAACCTCGTCCGAACTGGCGCCGTAGAGGGCCCGATATTCCGACGCCATCGCGCGCCACGTCGAAGCCTTGGCATACCAGTCGCGCAAGGCCGCGTTCACGGCGTCGGTATAATGCGCCTCGGGCGGCGGCAGGTACCGCGCGTAATCGGTCTGGAAGCGCCCGTGCTCGGCATAGGTCGCGTTGAGTTCAAAATTGTCGATCGCCGCCTGAACGCGAGTCATGAAATGGGGAACGGCGGCCTCGAAGCGTTCGCGCTGGCCTTCGCTGGAGCCGTCGGAAATGACGATGCCGGCGACCTCGTCCGGGTAGCGATAGGCGAAATAGCGGACGTCGAAGCTGCCGGCCGAATGGCCGACCAGCAGATAGGGCGGCGCCACGCCATGCTCCGCCAGCGCCGCGCGCAAGTCGGCGACGGTGCGCGAAACCGTCCGCGGCAGCGGGCCGGGATCGCTGAAGCCGAAGCCGGCGCGGTCGTAGGAAATGACGCGTGCGAACTTCGCGACCTCGGGCTGGACTTTGAACCAGCTCAAGGTCCGGCCGCCGTACCCGTGCGCCAGGATGACGGTCACCGGGCCCTCGCCCGTGTCGTAGAGATTGAACCGCCGTTCGCCGCCGATCTCGACCAACGTCTGCGGCCGCGCAAAAATGTCGAGCCAAGGTTCTGGTGCCGTCATGGGGTGCGCCTCGCTTTTGGAAGAGCGGCGCATCCTCGCCAAACAAAGTCGGGGCGCAATTCTTGTTGACAAAGAGAGTATCTGCATAATCTAAGGGGGGTGCGTTCCGCCGCCTGCCGGGTTCAGGCGATGACGGATGCCTCCGCCGCCCTTATCGTCTCCTGCCATGCGGCCATCGATTCTGTTCCCGCTTTTCGCCGAAATCCGCACCCTGGGCGGCGTCGGCCCCAAGCTGGAAAAACTGATCTCGGCACTGATCGGGCCCCGCCTGGTGGACCTGGTATTCGACCTGCCGGCCGGGCTGATCGACCGCTCCTACCGGCCCAAGCTGATCCGGGCCGAGCCGGGCCGCATCGCCACCGTCACGGTCAACGTGCTCGATCATTTCGCGCCGCGCGACCGGCGCCAGCCTTATCGCATCCGCTGTTCCGACGACACCGCGACGCTGGAGCTGATCTTCTTTCACGCCCATGCCGATTATCTGCTGCGCACTCTCCCCGTCGGCAGCCAGCGGATCGTCAGCGGCAAGATCGAGAAATACAAAGACAAGCTGCAGATGACCCATCCGGACCACGTCGTGGCGCCGGAAGAGGAAGGCGAGCTGCCGCTGCACGAGCCGGTCTACGCGCTGACGGAAGGGCTGACGCTGAAGCCGCTGGTCAAGGCGATCCGCGGCGCGCTGGAAAAAGTGCCGGCCCTGCCGGAATGGGACGATCCGGCGTTTCTCAAAACCCGCGGCTGGAAGCCGTTCGCGGAATCGTTGCTGGCGGCGCATGCGCCGGCGAGCGAGGCCGATCTGAAGTTCGAGACGCCGATACGGATGCGTCTCGCCTATGACGAATTGCTGGCCAATCAGCTGGCGCTGCTCCTGATCCGCCGCCAGATGCGCGCGACGAAGAAAGGCCGCGCCCTGATCGGTGATGGACGGCTGAAAGCCAAAGCCATCGCCGCCCTGCCCTTCGCGCTCACCGAACCGCAGCTCGGCGCCATCGCGGAAATCGAAGCCGACATCGCCGCGCCGACGCGGATGCTGCGCCTGTTGCAGGGCGATGTCGGCGCCGGCAAGACCATCGTCGCGTTCCTGGCGCTGCTGGGCGCCATCGAAGCCGGGGCGCAGGGCGCGTTGATGGCACCGACGGAGCTGCTGGCGCGGCAGCACATGGCCTCGCTCGAACCCTATGCCAAGGCGACGGGCGTGCGCCTGGCCCTGCTGACGGGCCGCGAGCGCAGCACGCGCGAGGCGACGCTGGCCGCTTTGGCAACGGGAGAGATCGACATATTGGTGGGCACGCACGCGCTGTTCTCCGAAGACGTGGCCTTCGCCGATCTCGGCCTCGCCGTGATCGACGAGCAGCACCGCTTCGGCGTGCACCAGAGAATGCTGCTGCAAGGCAAGGGCGGCCGCCCCGCCGATGTGCTGGTGATGACCGCGACGCCGATCCCGCGCACGCTGGCGCTTACCGCTTACGGCGACATGGACGTCTCGCGTCTGACGGGCCGCCCGCCCGGCCGCTTGCGGATAGAGACGCGCGTGCTCTCGGCCGAGCGGCTGGACGAGGTCGTCGAGCATCTGCGCCGCGCCATCGCCCGGGGCGCGCGCGCCTACTGGGTCTGTCCGCTGGTGGAAGAGTCCGAGAAGATCGATCTCGCCGCCGCCGAGGAACGCGCCGCGATGCTCAAACGCGTATTGGGCTCCAAGGTCGGCCTGGTGCATGGCCGCCTGAAGGGGCCGGAACGCGACGCCGAGATGGCGAAGTTCAAAGCCGGCGAGACCCAGATACTCGTCGCCACCACGGTGATCGAGGTCGGCGTCGACGTGCCGGAAGCCACCATCATGGTCGTCGAGCACGCCGAGCGCTTCGGCCTCGCCCAACTGCATCAATTGCGCGGCCGCGTCGGGCGCAGCGCCGCCAAGTCGAGCTGCCTGCTGATCTATCACGGTCCCCTGGGCGAGACCGCCAAGGCGCGGCTGAAGACCATGCGCGAGACCGACGACGGTTTCGTCATCGCGGAGGAAGATCTGCGGCTGCGCGGCGCCGGCGAACTGCTCGGCACCCGCCAGAGCGGCATGCCGGAGTTCCGCCTCGCCGATCTCACCGCGCATGCCGGCCTGCTCGCCGTGGCGCGCGACGACGCGCAGCTTGTCCTGACGCGCGATCCGGACCTCCAGTCCGGCCGCGGCCAGGCCCTGCGCACGCTGCTATACCTGTTCGGCCGCGACGAGGCCGTGCGCTATCTGAAAGCCGGTTGAAGGTTCCGCTGCGTGAGGGTGTAGCATTCGCACATGACCGATTTTGTCCCCGCCCTGGAACACGCGCTGAAATCGGTGCTGCCGCACCTGATGCAGCTGAACGGCATGACGCGGCTCTCCGGCGGCGCCAGCCAGGAGACCTGGTCGTTCGACGCGGTGTGCGAGGGCGGCATCATTCCCTTGATCCTCCGCCGCACGCCGGGCGGCATCGCGCGCGTCGCGACCGAGACGTCGACCTCGGTGCCGCTCCAGACCGAGGCCGTCGCCATCGAGGCGTCGCGCGCCGCCGGCGTGCTGGCGCCGCGCGTGCGCTATGTACTCAAGGCCTCCGACGCCATCGGCGAAGGCTATGTCATGGACCGGCTGCCCGGCGAAACCATCGCGCGCAAGATTTTGCGCGACAAGGAATTCGATGCCGTGCGGCCCGACCTGGCGCGGCAATGCGGCGAAGTGCTGGCGCGCATCCATGCCGTCGAGCTGACGCCGGAGCTGCGGGCCGTCCTGCCCGTGGTCGACGGCCCGGCGCAGCTGCGGCGCTATCGCGACACCTACGACCTCTACGACTATCCGCATCCGATGTTCGAGATCGCCTTCCGCTGGCTGGAGCCACGCATGGCCGGCGCCAAGCGACAGACCATGGTGCATGGCGATTTTCGCCACGGCAATTTGTTGATCTCGCCGAACGGCGTCGAGGCCGCGCTCGATTGGGAGCTGACGCATATCGGCGATCCGCTGGAAGACATCGGCTGGATCTGCACCAACACCTGGCGCTTCGGGGCGCAGGAAAAGGTCGTCGGCGGCTTCGGCGATCTCGCCGACCTGCTGGCCGGCTACGAGGCCGCCGGCGGCGGGCGCCTCGATATCGACGAGGTCCGCACCTGGATCGTCTACGGCTCGCTCAAATGGGGCGTGATGTGCATGAGCATGTACCAGGGCTTCCTGCGCGACCGCTCCGTCGAACGCGCCGCCATCGGAAGACGCTCGTCGGAGACGGAAGTCGATCTCATCAACTTGATCATCAGGGGCAAGATATGATGGACCAACCCTCCATGCAGGAACTCGTCGTCGCGGTGCGCGACTTCCTGGAACAGCGCGCCATGCCCGAGCTCAAGGGCCACACCGCCTTCCACGCCCGCGTCGCGGCCAATGCGCTCAGCATCGTGGCGCGCGAGCTGGAACTGGCCGCCGTCTCGGGCGAAGCCGAACGGGCGCGCCTCGCCATACTGCTCGGCCATGACGGCGAACTGCTCGCCCTCAACCGCGAATTGTGCGCGGCGATCCGGGACGGCAAGATCGGCCTCGACACGTCGGGCCTCGCCGAACACCTGACCGTCACGACGCGCGACAAGGTCGGCATCGACCAGCCGAATTATTCCGGATTGAAGCGGCTGCTGGCGGAGGGAATTTAGCGTCAATAGTTGTCGTCAAAAACTCGTCTGTCATGGCCCGCGAATGCGGGCCACCCAGGTGATCGCGAGGTCGCGCTTCACGAAGAGAGCACAGCCCAATTCTTCACGGACAAGCCGTCGTCAGCTGGGTGGCCCGCATTCGCGGGCCATGACACCGAAAGTGATAGCGAACGCGCTCTAAGCCGGCACCACCCGTCCCTCGCGATCGGTCAGCGCCAGCCGTCCGAGCGCCAGCCCCGCCACGCCCAGGCCTTCGGCCCAGGCCGCGATGACGCCCAGCCAGTTCGGCGACGGCAGCTGCGGATAGAACAGGAACAGCAGGCCAAAGGCGTGAAGCCCGGTGAGGATGGCCGGCGCCAGCACATAGAGCGCGAACAGGATCGCCAGCGCGCCGAAATCGCCGCGCCGCTTGCCCGGCAAGGTCTGCATCAGGACGAACAGCGCGACGTCACGCGTGATGAACCCCATGGTCGCCAACACCAGCGGCTGGCCCGCCAGCGCCGCCTGCGCATCGCGCATCAGCCACAGGCAGAGCGCCGCCGCGACCGCCAGCGCCGCGGCATAGCTCATCATCCAGGCCTGCAGGCCGGACAGCGCGTTGGCGATGTGGCCGTGACGGACCTGGCCCTCCATCCAGCGGTAATGCACGCGATCCTTGGGCTCGAGCAGGACCATGACATAGGTCAGCAGCGCATAGGTCGTGCCCGCGAGCAGCAGGCGAAGTGACACGGCATCCCAGGCCTTCAGGTCTGGCGACAGCCAGGCGTCGAAACCGGCGACGTAGACGCCCATGAACGCAAGGAAGGCCACCCAGACCAGCGGCCCATTGCGCATCTTCAGTTCCAGCCGCATGCCGCGATAGCAGCCCAGCAGCGTCCAGCCGGCGAACAGGCCGACCGAGGCCAGCAGAAACACGCGGGCGTCGATTCGCACGCCCCACCAGGGAATGAACTCCGTTGCCGGCTGGTGCGACAGCATGGCGGCGACCGGATCGGCAGCGCGCCACACGTAATAGATCGTCAGCGCGGCGACGAGGCCGACCGTCTGATAGACGAAGATCTCGAAGCGCGAATGGCTCTGGCGGCGTCCGGTGGCGATCAGGCTGGCGAGCAAGGCGGCGGCCTGCGCGATCACCCCGATGCCGATGTAGTAGAAGAGCTCGACGACGGCCGTGGCGGCGCCCAGATGGACGACGACATTGACCAGGATGAGCGCCAGGCAGATCGCGCCGCCGAACCAGTTGTAGATCGTCGAACCGAACAGCTTGCCCCAGGCCATGGTGCCGGCGCCGAGCGATGACAGGCGCTGGCCGTCCCAGGTGCGGTCGCGGATCTCGCCGACGACGCTCAGGGCCGCGCTGCGCGAGCCCCAGACCACGACGATCAGGTAGTAGAGCCCCGATGCGCCACTCGACGGCGTCCAGCTGTCGCCGACCAGGGCGGTGGCGAAGAAGATCAGCGCCAACAAGCCGACCATCAGCGCCACGCGGCGCGACGTCATCTCGAGCCACAGATTGCGTTCGAATTCGGGGTTCATGGCGCCCGCCCCACCTGTGCGAAATAGGCGTCTTCCAGCGCCTTGCTGGATTCGGCGAAGCCGGCGACGTCGAAGCCGGCGCCGACCAGTTCGCGCACCAGCTTGGCGCGCGCGCCGGCGTTGCGCGTGAAGACGATGAGGGCATGGTTCTGGTCGGCCTCGACGACATCGGCGCCGCGCGCGACCAGAAACTCCTTCAGGTCGCTGCGCGCGGTGGCCAGTTCGATCATGGTGCGCGGCCGCGCGTCGTCACGCACCTTGATCGCCTTGCCGCCGGCGATCACTCCGTTCTCGATGATGATCATCTCCGAGCAGTAATCTTCGAGCTCGGCCAGGATGTGGGAGGAGACCACCAGCGTCATGCCGCCGTCGCGCAGCGCGATCAGCAGCGTGGACAAATCGCGCCGCGCCTGCGGGTCCAGCCCCGCCGCCGGTTCGTCCAGCAAGAGCACATGCGGCTCATGTACGATCGCCTGGCCGATGGCGAGGCGCTGGCGCAGGCCGCGCGACAGCTCGCCCGACTTGGATTCCAGCCGGTCCAAGAGCCCGACCCGCCCGGCCGCCTTCTGCACCGCCGCTGCCGTCAGCGCCGAGGCGATGCCGTGGCTGCGCGCGGCATAGGTCAGGCAGCGCCGCACCGTCAGATCGTCGTAGAGACCGTAGAAATCTGGCAGATAGCCCATGCGGGCGTGGATTTCGCGCGGACTGTGCGTGGTGTCGAGCCCGTCGATGACGACGCGGCCCGAATAGGGGTCTTCCAGCGCCGCCAGGCAGCGCAGCAGCGTAGTCTTGCCCGCGCCGTTGGGCCCGACCAGCGCCGTGATCGTCCGATCCGCCACTTTCAGCGAGACGCCGCGCAGCGCCCGCGCGGTCGGATATTCGTAGACGAGATCTTCGACTTCGATCATGGCGCCCGGAACAGTTCGCGGCGACTCATCCTATCGCCTTTGAATCCGGCGAAACAGCGGCGTCGGGAGCGCAATCGGGTGAACCGTACTTCAGGTTCACCCGTAAATTGCGCGCCAATCGAAGAATCTAGAGCATGATCTTATGCAACGCGAAGCGATCATGCTCTAGAACGTCCAGGACAGATCGGCGCGGATCGCGTGGCTGCGCACGCGGCTCGACAGCACGCCTTCGTAGCCTAGGCCCAGATGACCGGCCGGCGTCAGTTGAATGTCGACGCCCAGCTGCGTCGCCAGCGCGTCGCGGTCGAGCGGCACGCCCAGCACCAGGAAGCTCTGGTTGGTCGACTGGAACGTCACGCTCTGGCCGGGCAGCACCGCGCCGAAGGCATGCTGCCAGGCCAGTGTCAGCCGCGGCGTGATGGCGAAGGCATCCGAACCCATCGGCGCCGTCGCCAGGCGCAGGCCCAGATTGCTGTAGGTCACCGCATTGCCCGTGCTGTTGCCGGCCAAGGCCGCGATGCCACCGGTCTCGTGGAAGGCGCCGGTGCTGGCATTGACCCAGGCGAAGCCGGCGAACGGCTCGAGCGCGATTGGGTCCATGGTCAGCGCATAGCCCGCTTCGGCGAAGGCCTGGGTGCTGTGCTGGCGTTCGACGTCGGAGGTGTTGTTGAGGAAGCCCGGGAACTGGACGGTCCGAGTCACGGTGGCGTTGCCCCAGGCATATTCGGCGCCGGCGCGCAGCGCCAGCGCGCCATCGTTCCAGCCGGCATAGGCGGCGATATGACCGCCGCCGGCGCGCGCCTTGCTGGCGCGCGACGTTACCGTGACGTCGGAATGGCTGTAGCCGCCCGCGAAGCCCAGCCGCAGCGCGCCCACGACGCTGGTGTCGATGCCGGCGACGATGCCGGAATAGTTGCGCTCCGCCGTGCCGGCATTGTGATCGGTGTCGGCCTGGCCCCAATTGGAGAACACGCGCAGCCACATGGTGACGCTGTCGGTCAGCGGCCGCGCATCGTTCTGTCCGCGCAGGCCCATCGCGCCGCTGTTCGACTGGCGCAGGCGGTCGAGGATCGCCTGGCGGATATTGCGGCTGTCTTCCAGCAGCGCGGTGCGCATTGTGGGGTGGATCTCACCCGACAAGGCGTCCAGCGCCGCCGGAATGAAAGCGGTGGAGGGCTGGTTCAGGAACGCCTTGTAGAGATCGGAGTTGAATGTCCCGGCGTTGACGCCGCCGCCGGCCGCGAGCTCGTTCGGCGTCAGGCCGAGATTGGTGAAATCGACGGTCTTGGCGCGCAGGACCAGATCGACGTTCGACATGCCGTAGAGCAGCGACGCATCGAAGAACGGCAGATCGACGGTGACGCTGCTGAACGCGCCGCTAACGCCGCCGGCCGCGTCGATGATGCGGTAGGTCGTCACCAGCGCGTAGTTGCCAGGCGCCGCGGTCACCACGACGGTGCCGCCGGCAAGGATCGCCTGGCCGCTCGCATTGATGCGGTCGCTCAGGCCCGCCGCGTTGATCTCGACGGCATAGGTCGTGCCGGCGGCAAAGCCGATGCTGCCGGCCACGTTGAGCGTGCCGATGGAATTGCCGGGCGAGACGTTCGAGCCGCCCAGGACGGTGAGCGAACCGATGGTGCCGTTGCCCTTCAGCGTGCCGCCGTTCAGGACCACGGCGGAGTTGGCGATGGAGCCGTTGACGTCGAGGATGCCGGCTGTGACGAAGGTCGGCCCGCTATAGGGGCTGATGCCCGACAGGACCGTCATGCCGGTGCCGATCTGGTTGAGGCCGCCGGCGCCCGAGATCACGCCGGCCAGGGTCAGCGTGTCGGAGCGGTCGATGGTGAGCGTGCCGTTGTCCGCCACGTCGCCGACGATGGCGCCGCCGGCGCCGCCATTGCCCAGCTGCAAGGTGCCGCCGGCGATGGTCGTGCCGCCGCTGTAGCTGTTGTTGGCGGTCAGGATAAGCGTGTTGCCGTTGTATTTGGTGACGCTGCCGGTGCCGGAAATGACGCCGGCGAAGGTCAGGTTGTCGGTGCGGTTGAAGGCAAAGGCGGCGTTGTCGGCGACGTTGCCGACGATCGAACCGACTGTCCCGCCATTGCCCAGGATCAGCATGCCGCCCTGGATCGTGGTGCCGCCGGAATAGGTGTTCGTGGCGGTCAGCACCGTCATGCCCGGACCCTTCTGCACCAGGGCACCGCTGCCGGAGATCGTGGCGCTGAACAGGACATTGTCGGAGCGGTGAAGAGACAGCGTGCCGTTGTCGACGATATTGCCCAGGATCGAGCCCGAGGGCGTGCCATTGCCCAATTCCAGCGTGCCGCCGCTGATCGTCGTGCCGCCGGCATAGCTGTTGGCGCCGGTCAGCACGAACGTGCCGGTGCCGGCTTTTATCAGTCCGCCGCCGCCCGCGATCGCGCCGGAGAACAAGGTCGAGCTGTTGTCGCCGCCGGCCGTCAGTGTGGCGCTGCCGAGCGTGACCAGGCCCGCGCCGGCGAGCGAACCGATGGTTTCGTTGAACCCGTTGAGATCGAGCGTGGCGATGAGCGAGACGGTGTGGGCGGACGAGGCCGAGAACGCTCCAACGGCGCCGGCCTGAAGCGTTCCGGCGTCGACCAGCGTGGTGCCGCTATAGGTGGACGCGCCGCTCAAGGTGGTCACGCCGCTGCCGCCCTGCGTCAGCGAACCGGTGCCTGTGATCGCGCCCGCGAACGCGAACGCGTCGGAGCGCGCAATGACAAGCAAGCCGTTGTCGGCGACATTGCCGACGATGGAACCGGTCGTGTTGCCATTGCCGATCTGCAGGATGCCGGCCGCGATCGTCGTGCCGCCGGTATAGGTGTTGGCGCCGAGCAGGACGGTCGTGCCGCCGCCGATCTGCTGCACCGCGCCGCTGCCCGAGATGACGCCTGTGATCGCCAGGATGTCGGAGCGGTCGAAGGTCAGCGTGCCGTTGTCGGTGACGTCGCCCTGGATCGAACCCGTCGCGCCGCCATTGCCCAGCTGCAGCGTGCCGCTCGCGATCGTCGTTCCGCCGCTATAGCTGTTGGCCGCGGTCAGGATCGTCTTGCCGGCGCCGGTCTGGGCGAAGGCGCCGCCGCCGGAAATCGTGCCGCCGAACGTCACCGTGTCGGAGCGGTCGATGGCGAAAATGCCTTCGTCGGCGACGTCGCCGACGATGGAGCCCGTCGTGCCGCCATTGCCAATTTGCAGCGTGCCGGCACCGGGGAGAATGGAGGTGCCGCCGCTATAGGTATTGTCGGCGGTCAGTATGGCCGTGCCCGTGCCGGCATCGAGGAATTGGCCGCTGCCGGAGATGACGCCGCCGAAGGTGTAGACGTCCGAGCGGAAGATCGCGAATTGGGCATTGTCGAGCACATTGCCGGCGATGGACCCGCTGGTTCCGTTGAAGCCCAGGACCAATACGCCGAACGAGACCGTCGTGCCGCCCGTATAGGTGTTCGCCGCCGTCAAGGCCGTTATTCCCAGACCGTTCTGCTGCAATGCGCCGCTGCCGGAGACGACGCCATCGAAGATGAGGAGGTCGGCACGGTTGAAGGCCAGGACTCCGTTGTCGTTCACCGCGCCCGTGATGGCGCCCGAGAATCCGCCATTGCCGAGCTGCAGCCTGCCCGACGAGATCGTGGTGCCGCCGGCATAGTCGTTCGCGCCGGTGAGCGTGATGGTGGCCGGACCCGTCAACGCCAGGGAGCCGGTGCCGGTGATCGCGGCGGCCAGCGTGCGGTCGTTGGCGACGTCGTAGACCAGCGCGCCATTGTCGTTGACCGCGGCCGTGCTTTCGATCGCTCCCGCCGTGCCGCCCGTGCCGACCTGCAGCGTGCCCGCGGTGATGATGGTCGTGCCGGTATAGCTGTTGGCGCCGGTCAGGATCGTCGTGCCGCTGCCGGCCTGCTGGACGTCGCCCGTGCCCGAGATCGCGCCGGCAAAGGTCACCGCGTCGGAGCGGTTGAACGCCAGCGCGCCGTTGTCCACGACGTCGCCCGCGATCGCGCCCGTCGTGCCGCCATTGCCGAGCTGCAGCGTCCCGGCCGCGATCGTCGTGCCGCCGCTGTAGCCGTTGGCGCCGGTCAGCGTCAGCGTGCCGCTACCGGTCTTGACCAGCCCACCGCTGCCCAGGATCGCGCCGCTGAACAGCGTGCTGCTGTTGAGGCCGCCCTCGGTCAGCGTGTTGGTGCCTAGCTGGATCGTGCCGCCGCCCTCGATGGAGCCGATCGCCATGCCGCCATTGCTGAGACCGGCGATGCTCAAAGTGCCGCCGGCATTGATGACCGCTTGCGACGTCCCGCCATTGGCGGCGCCGGTGAAGACGACCGTTCCGAGCGGACCCACGGTGAGCATGGCATCGCCCGAGGACGCGCTCGCGAAAGTCAGCGCGCCGGTGTTGCCCGCCGCGCCGCCGACGACGAAGGCCGGCCGGTTGCCCGAGCCGTCGTTGATGCCGGTGCCGCCGACGGTCAGCGAAGCATTGCCGGCGGCGGTGCCCGCGACGTTGAAGGTGTAGGCCGGCGCGCCGGCGCCGAAATTCATGCCGGCGATGGACGTCGCCTGGTTGACGTCGATGGTGGTGACCGTGGAGGCGCCGAAGAACGCCTTGTCGCTGGCAGTGGGCACCGTTCCGATCAGCCAGTTGGCGCCGGTGTTCCAGTCCTGCGACCCCGGATTGGCGCTCCAGCGAACCCCGTTCAGGTCCAGAACCAGGATCACGTCATGGGCGTCGTAGAGCAGCGACACGTCGTAGCCGCCGAACGAGCCGGCGACGCTGAGCGACGAGAACGTTCCGCTCAAGGCGCCGCCCGAATTGATCAGCGTGTATTGGCCGGCGTTGTAGCTGCCGCCGGTCGCCGCCAGCGTCAGGTCGCCGCCGAGCAGCACCGCGCCGCTGGCCAGCACCTCGTCGCTCGCCGCCGGGCCGATCTCGGCCACCAGATGCGAGCCCGATGCCAGCGTCAGATCGCCCGCCACATGCAGCGTGCCGATGGAATCGCCGGCCGCCAGCGTGCCGCCGCCGGCGACGGTCGTGGTGCCGACCGTTCCGTTGCCGCCGAGCGTGGCGCCGCTGTTGACGGTGACGGTGCTGCCGGAAATCGAGCCGTCGACCGACAGCGTCCCGGCGTTGACGGTCGTCGGCCCGGTGTAGGTGTCCAAAGCGGCTAGGGTCAGCGTGCCGCTGCCCGATTTGACCAGGCTGCCGCTGCCCGAGATGACGCCGCCCAGCGTGAGGACGCCGGCGCGATCGACGATCAGCGTGCCGTTGTCCGCGATGGCGCCCGCGACCGTGCCCGTCGCGCCGCCATTGCCGATTTGCAGCGTGCCCGTGGCGATGGTCGTGGGACCGGTATAGCTGTTGGTGCCGGTCAGAACGGTCGTGCCGCTGCCCTTCTGGACGAAGGCGCCGTTGCCCGAAATGGCGCCGGCGATGATCAGCGTGTCGGAATGCTTGACCGCCAGCGTGCCGTTGTCGACGACGCCGCCGAGGATCGAGCCGACCGCGCCGCCGTCGCCGAGCTGCAGCGTGCCGGCCGTGATCGTCGTCCCGCCGCTGTAGGTGTTGGCCGCGGTCAGGATTGTCGTGCCCGTGCCCGCTTGCACGACATTGCCGGTGCCCGAGATCACGCCGCCGAATTGGCTGCCCGGCGCGCCGCCGCCCGAAGCCGGGCCGAAGGTGATCGTATCGGAGCGGTTGAAGGCCAGCGTGCCGTTGTCGGCGACGGCGCCCTGGAACGAGCCGCTCGTGCCGCCATTGCCGAGCTGCAGCGTGCCGGCCGCGATCGTCGTGCCGCCGGCATAGCTGTTGTCGTTGGTGAAGATCGTCGTGCCGCCGGCCTGGACGAAGGCGCCGCTGCCGGACACCAGATTGGCCAGCGTGAAGGCGCCGCTGTGGTTGGACGACAGCGTGGCGTTGTCGACGATGCCGCCCGCGACCGATCCTGTGGCGCTGCTGCCGTCGCCGAGCGCCAGCGCGCCGGCGCTGATGAGCGTGCCGCCGCTATAGGTGCTGTCCGCCGTCAGCGCCGTGACGCCCGTGCCCGCTTGCACCAGGGCGCCGCTACCCGAGATCGTGCCGGAGAAGGCGACAGTGTCCGACCGGTTGAACGCCAGCGTGCCGTTGTCGGCGACGGCGCCGGTGAGCGAACCGCTCGTTCCGCCATTGCCGATTCGCAAAGTGCCGGCGGTGATGACGGTTCCGCCGCCGTAAGTGTTCGCACCCGTCAGGGTCGTCGTGCCGCTGCCCGTCTGCTGCACGCTGCCGCTGCCGGAGACCGCACCCGCGAAGGTCAGCGCGTCGCTGCGGTTGAAGGCCAGCACGCCGTTATCGACGACGTCGCCTGCGATCGAGCCGCTGGTGCCGCCATTGCCGATCTGCAGCGTGCCCTGCGCGATGGTGGTGCCGCCGGTATAGCTGCTGGCGCCCGTCAGGCTCAGCGTGCCGGTGCCCGTCTTGGTCAGCGCGCCGCTGCCGGTGATCGTGCCGCCGAAATTCGTGCTGGCGTTCAGGCCGCCTGCGCTCAGCGTGTTGGCGCCCAGATCGACCGTGCCGCCGGTTCCCGCCAGCGAGCCGACGCTCATGCCGCCATTGCTGAGGCCGGCAATCGTCAGCGTGCCGCCATTGACGATCGCCTGCGAGGCGCCGCCGTCCGCGCTGCCCGTGAATGCCACCGTGCCGGAGGCGTTGGCCGTCAGGATCGCGTCGCCCGAGGTGAAGCCGTTGAACGTCAGCGTACCGCCATGTCCGCCCGCGCCGCTGACGACGAAATTCAGCTTGTTGGACGATGAGTCGTCGATCCCGCCGTTCACGGTGAGCGAGGCGTCACCGCCGGCCGTGCCGGCGATGTCGAATGTGTAGCCCGGCGCGCCCGCATTGAAGATCATGCGGTTGGTGGCGGCCGCCTGGTTCACTGTGACCGTGGTGACCGTCGATGCGTCGAAGATCGTATTGTCCGTGCCGGTCGGCACCGTGCCGGGCAGCCAGTTGGCGCCGGTGTTCCAGTCGCCCGAGCCCGGATTGGCCTGCCACAGGAAGCCCTGCAGGACCACGTCCAGGAACACGTCGTGGCCGTCATAGGTGACGTTGGCGGCGAAGCCCGTGAAGGCGCCGGACAGCGCGATGGAGCTGAACGTGCCGCTCAGCGCGCCCGTCGCATTGATCAGCGTGTAGTGACCCACAGCCAGCGCACCGCTGGCGACCAGCGTGAGATCGCCGGAAATAAAGACCGCGCCGCCAACCAGCGCCTCGTCGGCGGCCGCAGAACTGACTTCGACGACGTAATGCGAGCCCAGGGCCAGCGTCAGGTCGCCGCCGATATGCAGCGTGCCGATGGAATTGCCCGGCGCCAGCGTGCCGCCGCTCGCCACCGTCGTCGCGCCCACCGTGCCGGTGCCGCCCAGCGTGCCGCCGCTGTTGACGGTGACGGTGCTGCTGGCGATCGAGCCGTTGACCGACAGCGTGCCGCCATTGACGGAGGTGGTGCCGGTGTAGGTTTCGCTGTTCGACAGGATGAGATTGCCGGCGCCCGTCTTGACGACAGCTTTGACGCCCGAGATGACGCCCGAAAGCGTCGCCGAAAAGCCGTTCGTGTCGAAGATCGCGGTGCCGCAGCAGGCGACGTCGATCGCCCGCGCGGTATTGAAAGATGCCAGGAACCGCAACGTACCCGGACCGCTGCCGACAAAACCCAAATCCGCGCCCAGAGCGCCGAGATTGGCGTCCGCGCCGACGGCCAGCGTGCCTTGCGAGATGGCCGTGCCGCCGGCCTGGGTGTTATTTCCAGTGAGGGTCAAGACGCCCGAGCCGTTCTGGTCGACGGAACCCAGTCCGGAGACGTTGCCGCTGAACGTGATGTCGTCGGAGCGTTGGAACCCGAGTGTAAGAGTGCTCGCGCTGACGCCGATGACGACGTCGCCGACAATCGAGCCCGTCGTCCCGCCCTGCCCGATGGCGAGCCCGCCGCCCGAGACGACGACCGTTCCGCCGGTATACGTGTTCGTGCCGTTGAGACCGAAACTACCGGTCACCGTCAGGCCACCGGCGCCCGAAATGTCGCCGTTGATTGAGGGAGAATTGGACGTATCGAAAGTGCCGCCGTTCGAGCCGAGCGAAAAGTCTCGCGTCGCCGGTGCGATGATATTGCCGATAAAATGCAGCGTTCCGCCGTCCAGGGTCACCAACCCGCTGGCGCTGCCCAGTTCGCCGTCCGCGTCGATGGCCAGGGTGCCGCCCGTGATGAACGTTCCGCCGCTGTAGCTGTTGGCGGCATTCGTCAGCGTCAACTGGCCGGACCCGATCTGACGCACCGAACCTGTACCGCCGATGAGCCCCGCGAAGGCCACCGGATCGCTGCGGCTGAAAGCGAGCGCGCCGTTGTCGGCGACGTTGCCGCTTAGCGAGCCGGCGCTGCCGCCATTGCCGATCTGCAGCACGCCGGACGAGATCGTGGTGCCGCCGCTGTAGATGTTCGCGCCGGTCAGGATCGCCGTGCCGCTGCCGCTCTGCTGCACGCTGCCGCTGCCGGAGATCGCGCCCGCGAAGATGAAGCTGTCGGAGCGGTCGAAGGCGAGCGTGGCGTTGTCGACGACGTTGCCCGCGAGCGATCCCAAAGCGCCGCCGAGGCCGATCTGCAGCGTGCCCTGCGAAATGGTGGTGCCGCCGGTATAGGTGCTGGCGCCGGTGAGGATCAGCGTGCCGCTGCCCGTCTTGGTCAGCGCGCCGGCGCCTATGATCGTGCCGGTGAACAATGTGGTGGTGTTCAGCCCGCCGACGGTCAGGGTCTTGGCGCCGAGATCGACCGTGCCGCCGACGCCTTCGATCGAGCCGATGCTCGCGCCGCCGTCGCTGACGCCGGCGATCGTCAAAGTGCCGCCGGTGTTGACATGGATCTGCGAGCCGGCGCCGTCGGCCGTGCCGGTGAAGGCGATCGTGCCTTGCGCGTTGACCGTCAGCATGGCGTCGCCGGACGTCAGGTCGGTAAAGGTCAGCGTGCCGCTGTGGCCGCCGGAGCCGCTGACGGAAAAGCTCGGCCGGTTGGACGATGCATCGTTGATCCCGCCATTGACGGTGAGCGAAGCGTCACCGGCGGCCGTGCCCGCGATATCGAACGTATAGCCCGGCGCGCCCGCATCAAAGATCATGCTGTTGGTGGCGGCCGCTTGGTTGACCGCAACCGTGGTGACCGTCGATGCGTCGAAGATCGTGTTGTTGACGCCGGTCGGCACCGTGCCGGGTACCCAATTGGCGCCGGTGTTCCAGTCGCCGGAGCCGGGATTGGCCTGCCACTGGAAGCTTTCGGGGACCAGGTCCAGGAACACGTTGTGGCTGTCGTAAGTGATATTGGCGGTCAAGCCCGTGAAGGCGCCGCTCAGATTGATCGCGCTGAACACGCCGCTCAGCGCGGCCGTGGAATTGATCAGCGTGAAATGTCCGACCGCGAGCGCGCCGCTCGAGACCAGTGTGAGATCACCCGACAGGAAGACCGCGCCGCCGACCAGCGCCTCGTCGGCGGCCGCAGAACTGACCTCGACGACGTAGTGCGAGCCCAGGGCCAGCGTCAGGTCGCCGCCGATATGCAGCGTGCCGATGGAATTGCCCGGCGCCAGTGTTCCGCCGCTCGCCACCGTCGTCGCGCCCACCGTGCCCGTGCCGCCCAGCGTGCCGCCGCCGTCGACCGTGACGGTGCTGCCGGCGATCGAGCCGTTGACCGACAGCGTGCCGCTGTCGACATGCGTGGCGCCCGAAAGGCCGCTGATCGCGCTCAGGATCAGATTGCCGCCGCCCGCCTGGCTGAGCGCGCCGCTACCGGAAATAACGCCGGCGAAGGTGATGTTGTCGGAACGATCGAAGACCAGCGAACCGTTGTCCGCGACGTCGCCGGTTAGCGATCCCGTCGTGCCGCCATTGCCCAATTGCAGCGTACCGCCCGTGACGGTGGTGCTGCCGGTGAAGCTGCTGTCGCCGGTCAGCGTCAGCGTGCCCGTTCCCACCTTGGTCAGGCCGCCGACGCCCGAGAACGCGCCGGAGAACAGCGTCGCGCTGTTGTCGCCATTGGTCGTCAACACGCCGTTGCCGCCATTGACGGTCGTCAGCATCACCGCGCCCGCGCCGGCCAGCGAGCCGATCGTCTCGTTGTAGCCGTTGAGGTCGAGCGTGGCGCCGGACGCGACGGTCACCGCCGAGAACGGGCTGAAGCCGTTTGCCGCGTCGGCCGAAATTTCGCCGCTGTCGATATGCGTCGCGCCGGAATAGGCGTTCGTCCCGCCCATCAGCAGGACATGCGTGTTGCCGTTGTTGACCAGCGTCAGGCCGCCGGTGCCGGTCATCTGGCCGAACCAGTGGGTAAGGAAACTGCCGGCCAGGGTCAGCGTATTGGCATTCAGCGCGATCGCCGCGGTGCCGCCATTGCTGGAGATCGCGCCGACGGTTTCGCTCGTCGCCAGGTTCAGCGTCGCGCCGGCGAAGATCGTCACCACGCTGGCGTCGCCGATGGCCGCGCCGCCCGACGCGATCAGCGTGCCGGTGATATTGGTGTCGCCGCTATAGGTGTTGGTGCCGGTCAGCGTCAGCGTCCCGCCCGCCAGCTTGTTCAGGATGCCGGTTCCCGAAATGTTGCCGCCGAATGCAACAGCGTCCGACCGGAAGAAGGACAAGGTGCCGTTGTTCGCGATGTTTCCGACAATCGATCCAGTGGTTCCATTGTTTCCGATTTCGAGGGTTGCCGAAACCGTTGTTCCGCCCGTGTAGGTGTTGGTGTTCGTCAGGAAGACCGTCCCACCAGTCACCGTCACCGCGCCGGAACCGCTGATCTGATCGCCGAAGAACACCGATTGGTTGGTCGCGAAGTCGAGGGTCGCATTGTCGACGACATTCCCGGCGATCGTGCCGGCGGAGCCGATCCGCAGCGTACCGGCGGAGATCGTCGTGCCGCCTGTCCAGTTGTTGCCGCTGCCCAGAAGCTCGAGCACGGCCGAACCAGTCTTGGTCAGGCGTCCCGATCCGGTGATATTGCCGCCGATCTGCGAGTCTGCCCGAACATCGAACGTCGCATTGTTGAAGATGCTGTAGTTGCGGGAACTGATGACCGCGTTCGAGAACCTCAGTGTGCCGCTGTTGAGCAGGACCGCACCGCTCGCAGCGCCGAGCGCACTGTCGGTTGCGACAGACAGCACGCCGTCCAGGATCGAGGTGCCACCGCTGTAGCTGTTGGCGGCGTTCGACAGCGTCAGCACGCCGTCGCCATTCTGCGTGAACGTGCCGCTGCCCGATATCTTGTTCGCGACCGTCAAGGCATTTGAGCGACTGAAGGTCAGGTCGCCATTGTCGACGATATCGCCGGCGCCGATCGAACCCGTCGTGCCGTTCTGGCCGACCTGGAGGGAGCCGCTCGCGATCGTCGTCGTGCCGCTGTAGGTGTTGTTGTTCCGGAACAGCAATTGGCTAAGACCCGACTGCGTGACCGAGCCGCTGCCGGAAATGACGCCGTCATAGCTGATGCTGCCGAAGCGGGCGAAGACCAGCTGGCTCGCCGAATCCTGAAGCAAGACATTGCTTTCGAGATTGGCGCCGGACGGCCCATCGCTGATCTGCAGGATGCCGTTGCTCTGCACCGTGACGTGCGACAGCGTGCCGTCGACAACGTCGGTGATGATCGTGCGACCGCCCTCGACCGAGAAGTCGCCCGGTCCGGTGACGAAGGAGAGCGTCAGAGTGTCGGCCGCGCCGATCAGCTCGCCGCCCAGAGAAACCGTGACGCCACCGTTCGGCGCGTGGGCGCCCGTGCCTGCGAAGGAGAGGACGCCGTTGACGGTCGTCGCGCCGATATCGTTGTAGTTGCCCGTCAGCACCAGTGTGCCGCCGGCGGCCTCGGTCAATCCGCCGCCGCCTGTGAAAGTGCCGTCGAACTGGTCGGACGCGCCGCTCGTGCCGGTGGTCAGATGCGCGCTCAGCAGCACTGCGCCGTCGCCGCCGAGCCCCGCGATGGTCGAATCGTGTCCATTCAGGTCGAGGATCGAGTTGCCGAAGATATCTTCGACGATGAAGCGCGAATTGGCCGAGAACGAGCTGCTCGACGTCGCGCGCAGCGTGCCCGCCTGGATGTCCGTCGCGCCCGAATAGGTGTTGGCGCCGCCGAGCGTGGTGACGCTGCCGTCTTCCAGCTTGAACAAGCCGCCGCTGCCGCTGATCGCGCCGGCGATGTTGGTCGTGCCGCTGAGCTCCAGCGCGATCGCGCCGTTGTCGACGATGTCGCCGGCGACGCTGCCCTGCACCGGATTGAAGGGATCGTCGCCCAGCACCAGCGTCACGTCGCTGCCGATCGTCGTGACGCCGCCATAAGTGTTGGCGTTGGTGAAGACCACGGTGTCGGTGCCGATCAGCGTTACCTTGCCGGCGCCCGAGATCACGCCGCCGAAATAGTCGGCGGCGTTGCCGGCGAAGGTCAGCGTCGTGGTCGCGGCGCTGCCCAGCAGGACATGTCCGCCGCCCGTCAGGCCGCCGATCGTCTGGCTGTGATCGGCGAGGTCGAGCGTGGCGCAATCGCACAGCACAAAGCGCGAATTGGCCGAGAACACGTTCGCCGCGCCGGCCTTCAGCGTCGCGCCGGATTCGATCTGGGTGCTGCCGCTGTAGCTGTTCGACGTCCCGCTGAACGTGATGGTGCCCGCGCCGTTGAGGCCGATCTGGACGCCGCCGGCGCCGGTGATGTTGCCGGCATAGGTCAGCGTATCGCTGCGGTCGAAGACGAGCAGGCCGTTGTCGGCGACATTGCCCGTCAGCGTGCCGGTCGTGCCGCCATTGCCGATACGCACTTGCGTGGCGCTGTCGATGATGAGCGACGTATTGACGATGAGGTCGCTGGTGAATGCGACATAGGCCGCACCCACCTGGTGCACGGTGCCGAGCCCGACCGTGCCCGGCAACTCGAACTGGCCGCCGACGCCGTGATCGAGGATAAGAGTCGCATCCACGTCGCCGAATATGCTGTGGGCGATCATGCCCGACGTTCCGCCATTGCCGAGCTGCAGCGTCGCGCCGCTGAAGACAAAGGTGTTGCCGTCGAACGCGGCGCTGTCGCCGGTCAGGGTCACCTTGCCGGCGCCGTTGACGAGGACCGTGCCCTGCCCCGAAAAGACTCCGCCGAATTCGTGAGCGGCGGCCCAGTTGAATTTGAGATTGCCGCCGCTGGACAGCGCGACGTCGCCGGCGAGATTGCCGTCATGTCCGCCGGTGGTGTCGCCAAGATCGATCTCGCCGCCGCCCAGCACGTTGGTGGCGCCGGTATAGGCCATGCTGGCGGTCAGGATCAGCGTGAAGGACTGCAGCGTGACGCTGTGCGCGCCGGTGATGCTGCCGCCGTAACTCTTGCTCCCGCCATTGGCGATGATCAGGTCCGCCGACAGATCGATGGTCCCGCCGCCGCCTTCCAGCGAGCCGATGGTCAGGGCCGATGCGGTGGCAACCGACACGCTGCCGCCGTCGAGCTTGAGGCTCGCGGTACTGGCGTCGACGGTGCCGAGAAACTGAAGGCTGCCGCCATCCATGGCGATGTCGGCGTTTCCGGCACTGGACGCCGCATCGAGCGTGAGAGAGCCGCCGTCATGCACTCGCACATGCGCGTCGCCGAGCGAGCCGGCCAGGAGATAGACTTGGCCGACCCCGGCGACATCGCCCTGCGCCACGATCGTCAGCGCCTGGGAGGATGAATCGACGATGCCGGCGCCGCCATCGAGGGTGAAACTCGCATCGCCGCCCGAGCCGTCGACCACAATCGTGTAGGCCGGCGCGCCGGCCAGGAAATCCATCTCCGCGAGGTTGACGACGGTGCCTGAGGACACGATGGGATTGGCGTTGGTTGTCGCACCGAACGCCGCCGTATCGCCCGACCCCGGCACCAGGCCGGCGTCCCAGCTCGCGCTATCGGTCCAGTTTGCGATCCCCGGCGGATTGGCCGCCCAGTTGAACGGCGCCTCGCTCAACGTCAGGAAAACGCCGTTGCCGTGGTCGTTGTAGGTGACGTGCGTAACGAAGTGACCGAAGCTGCCGTTGAAGGTCTCGCCCTCGTCGAATGTGCCGCTCACCGCCGACGCGCTCGATATCAGCGCGTAAGGCACGCCGGCGGTGTAGATGTCCGGCGTCACATTGACGACCAGCGCGCCGGCCAGCGTCACCGCGCCGTTGGCGATGATGCCGCCCGGGCTGGCGCCGTCGACCGTCACCTCGAAGGTCGAACCCGAATCGAAGGTCAGCGCATTGTCGACGGTCAGCTCATTGCCGGGTGTGTTCTCCTGCAGCGTGCCGCCGCTGGCGATATGCACCGATCCGACTTCGCCGATGCCAGTCAGCACGCCGCCGTTCACGCCGACCGCCGCCGAGGCATAGATGCCCGAAATATCCAGCGTGCCGCCGGCGACGTTCAGCGTGCCGCCATAGCCGCCCGTTCCGGTCAGGAACAGCGTGCCGGTGCCGCGCTTTTCCAGGTCGCCGCTGCCGGCGATGGCCTGGGCAAGCGTCGTGTCGAAGGAATTGGTGTCGATGGCGCCGCCGCCGGCCTCCACCGTGAAGCTGCGCCCGCCGTCGAGGTCGAAGCTCGCGTCGAATTTCAGCGTGCCGGCGCTCGTGCCGTCGCCGAGCGTGACGCCGCCCGCCGTGTCGCCCAGTTCGGAATCGGCGTCGACTTCCACCGTCGCGCCGTCCTGGACGAACGTGCCGCCGGAATAGCTGTTGGTCGTGTTGGTGAGGATGAGCGTGCCGCCGCCGATCACCGTGAGGTCGCCGCCGCCGCTCAGTTGGCCCGAATAGGTGACCGTATTGCCCGCCGTGTCGAACACCGGCGCGCCGGTGGCGAACAGGGCGTCATGCGTGTAGGTGCCGCCGGCGCCGAAGACGAGCGCCGAGTTCGGGAAGAAGGTCAGCGAGCCCGGACCGATATTGTCGTCGGCCAGGACCGACAGGGTGGCGCCGGTCTCGACATAGGTTCCGCCGGTATAGCCGTTGCTGCCCGACAGCGTCGTGACGCCGCTGCCCGAGATCCGCACCGTGCCGCCGCCGGAAATCGCATGCGCGAACGTGAAGTCGTCGCTGCGGTCGAATCTGAGCACGCCGTCGTCCAAGACGTCGCCGTCGATCGAACCGCCGGTGCCCAGCGCCAGCTCGCCGTCGGAGATCGTCGTCGTGCCGGTATAGGTGTTCGCGCCGGTCAGGGTCAGCGTGCCGGCACCCGTCTTGGTCAGGCCGCCGCTGCCGTCGATCGCGCCGCCGATGCTCATGTCGGTGTCCAGCGCACCGAGGCTCAGCGTGTTGGCGCCGAGGTGGATGCCGCCGCCGCCGCTGATCGAACCGAGCGTTATGGTCCCGGCGTCGTGCGGCTGCAGGTCAACAAGCGCGCCGGCCACGGTTTCCACGGTGGCCGACCCGCCATCGCTGGCGCCAAAGAAGATAAGCGTCGCGCCCGCGCCGAGTGTGATATCGGCGCTTGCGGCGGAAGTGCTGTCGTTGAACGCGATGTAGGAGCCCGCGCCGCTGGCATCGAACACGGCGGTGTCCGCGCTCGCCGTAGCGCGGAAGCGGATCGCGGCGCCCGGCGCCGAAATGTCGAAATGCGTATCGCCGGCCGACGCCGCGCCGTCGAAATCGAGTGTTGCGCCGCTGCCGGTGAGGTTGAATTGCTGCGGGCCGGATGCATTGTTGACGATTCCCGCGCCGGTGAAGGCATAGCCTTCGTTGCTGCCCGCCAGGTTGAAGGTGAAGGCGTCGCCTGCGAACGTCATGCTCCCGAGAATGACCCCGTTCGCCAGATCGATCGTCGTCACGCTCGATGTGCCGAACACGGCGGCATCGCCAAAGCTCGGCACGACGCCGCCGAACCAGTTGGCGCCGGTCCCGAACGCCGTGCTCCCGGGATTGATCTTCCAGGTCAAGGCGTCGGCGATCTGCACGACATAGGTGTCGCCGATGACGCCGCGATCGATCCCAAGGCCCGCGTCGAGGCTGCCGTACACGACCATGGACGAGAAGTCGCCGCCGATCGAGGCGCCCTGGATCAGCGTGTAGTGCATGCCGGCGGTGAAGGTGCTGAAGGGATCGAGGAAGATGTCGAGCTCGCCGTTCAGCGCCACGGCGCCGCTGACATCGGCCAGGTCGGACGACGGAAAGTCGTCGATGTCCGCTTCGAAGAACGCGCCGGACAGAAGCGTCAGATCGCCATGCACGGTCAGCGTGTCGATGAATTCGCCGCCGGGCGAGAACGTGCCGCCCGCGTGCACGGTCGTGCTCGGCACCGTGCCGTAACCCGAGAGCACGCCTTCCTGGACCGCCACGCCCGATGACGAGGAGATGTCGCCGTCGACCTCGATCTCGGCGCCGTAAACCGTGGTCTGGCCGGTATAGGTATAGGTCCCGGCGGAGCCGAGAATCCAGATTCCGTCGCCGCCCACGCCGATCGCGCCATGCGTGCCGGCGGCGAAGTCCTCGATCGTGCCGTCGAAGAAATGCGGCGAGCAGCCGCACATGTCCAGCGAAAGCTCGTGGTCGCCGAGTTCGATCGTGCCGGAGCCGTCGACCGAGCCCAGCCCGACCGTTCCGGGGTCATGGCCGGTGATGTCCAGCACCGAACCGTCGCCCAGGAAGACCTCGGCCTGGGCGCCATCGCTGGCGCCGCCCAGCTGCATCAAGCCGTTCTCGCCGATCTCGATGCCCGCGGTGTCCAGCGACGCCGTGCCCGAGACGTACAGGCTGTTCGCAAAGATCAGCGCATTGCCGGCGTGGCTGCTGTCCTCGAAGTGGATCTCGCTGACCGCGTCGGGCGACAGGGGAACGATCTCCGAAATGTCGGCCGTCGAATTGCCCTGGAAGCGGATGATGGCGAGCGGGCCGTCGAAGCCGATGCTGGCGTCGCTCGCCGATGCGCTGTTGGTGAAGTCGAGTTCGGAAGGGTGCGCCGCATCGCTGGTGATGACATCGATGATCTGGAAGAACGCCGAATTGTCGACGATGCCGTCGCCGTCGAGCACCAGCCTGGTTCCGGCGCCGCTGCCCGGATTGAGCTCGAAATCGAACGCATCGGCATCCACGTCGAACTGCAACCCGCCGACGGTCGTCGTCGCGTCGGCCGTGAAATTGATCGTCTGGTCGCCCGTGGCGCCGAACACGCCGGTCTGGCCGCTGCCCGGCTTTGTGTCGCTCCAGTTTGCGGCATCGTCCCAGTCGTTGCTGGAGGCGCCGGTCCAGTTGAAGGTCGGCGGCGGCGGCTCGTCGAGCTGCAGCAGGATCGCGTTCGTCTGGTAGATGACGCTGGCGTTGAGGCTGCCGAAGCCCGAGCCGAAATCGACCGTCCCGAAGGTTCCGGTGATGCCGCCCGTGGCGCTCAGGATGGTGTAGGTGCCGGCGACGGCAAGGTCCGGCGCGAACTGCAGCGTCGTGGCCGCGGAGATGGTGACGGCGCCCGCCACAGTCGCGCGGTCGGCGTCCGATCCGACGACATCGACGAGGAAGATCGACGATTCGTGGAAGTGGAGATCGCTGGCGAGGTTGATCGTGCCCACGCTCGACGTCGTACCCGGCGCCAGCGTGCTGCCGCTGTTGATATCCGCGTACGGCAAGGTGCCCGAACCGGTGATCGTGACGCTGCCATTGGTCGAGATGCCGCTCGAACTGGAGATGTCGCCGTCGACCTGCAGCGTGCCGCCATTGACCGTCGTCGCATGGGTGTAGGAGTAGGCGCCTGGCGTATTGTCGAGAATCCAGGTCCCGTCGCCGTCTTTGAGAAGCGAGCCGCCGGTGCCGCCGATCGTGCCGCCGAACTCGGCGACGTCGCTCGCGCCCAGCGCGGCGCCGACGGTGAGCGATTTGCTGTCGAGATTCACGGCCCCGCTGCCGGTCAGCGATCCCAGCGAGATGCCGCTCGCGGTCAGGAACTGGAGATTGAGCGATGCGCCCGAGCCGAGATCGACCGTCGCATTGCCGCCATTGGCGTTGTCGAAAAAATTGATCGAACCCGAATTCGTCGTGACCGTGGCGTTGCCGAGAGACGAGGTACCGGACATGTTCAACTGAACAATGTCGTTGATGGTCGCGTTGCCGCCGTCGGCCGAATCGCCGAACTGGATGAAGCCGTTCATCGTGGCGTTGCCGGCGGAGCTGTTCTGCAGGAAGTTGAGGCCCGATGCACCGGTCTGCGTGATGACGGCGTTGCCGGCGCTGGCGTGCTCGTTGAACGTGACGACGGCGCCGTCGGAATTGATGATCGCGTCGCCCGCGGTCGGCGCCGCCAGGCCGTTGACGGCGTGGTCGCCGAAATTCAGCTGCGTCTCGCCGAATCCGGCATCGACGAGCGTAAAGGTCGGCGCGTTGGCGCCGTTGTCGGTGATGCCGGCGCCGGTGATCGTCAGGAACGATGGTGCGCTGCCGCCCGACCCGATCTCGAAGGTGAAGGCCGGCGCCGTCGCGTCGAACACCAGCGCGCCGACTCGGCCGTCGGTCGTGTTGGCGAGGCTGATCGTCAGCGACGTCGCGGTGCTGTCGAAATGCTCGGTGTCGGCGGCGGTCGGAACCGAACCGGCGGACCAGTTGGCGGCGTCGAACCAGTCGGTGCTGGTGCCGCCCTGCCAGAAGTCGTCGGCGCGCGACACGCCGGTGGCGGCAAAAAGGGCGATTGCTCCCGCGCATCCCAGCGCGGCCGCACGCCACCCGCGCCGAACAGCCCCCGTCATACCGACCCCAACGCCGCCTTCGAGTTATGGCCTTGTCCAACCCAAACTGGGTCGCAGCCCCCGAAGCCGGATGACTATATGTTAAGTATGGGGCCGCCGTTAAGGCTTGGCGGCCGCGGTCCGCCTTATTTTTCAAGGCGCTAGGCGCGGTCCGGAAGCGCCCGCGGGTGACGGATTGGCTTCCGCCGCGTCGCGAATTCAACGTTTGATGAGCCGAAAACCAGGATTTCGAGGCTGCGGCACGTGTAGGTGCGGCAGCTGGACGCAGGTGCCCAGGAGCCGAATCGGTCGCGGTTTTTTGCCCGAAAACGAGGCTTTTCCGGCTGCAATTGGCGCCTCTATCCCGTGCTCCGGCCTTCACCCATCATGGCGCATGACTCGGAGGAACCGCCGCCTCGGATTGGGCACTGTCCAGTTTGGACAGGCCTATGGCATTTCCAACACCCAGGGCCGCGTCCCGGCCCAGGACGTCGCGTCGATCCTGCGCCGCGCCGCTGTGGCGGGCCTGGGCACGCTCGACACCGCGGCGGGGTATGGCGACGCGGAAACCGTCCTCGGCGAGCTGGCGGAGCTCACCCAACCCTTCCGCATCGTGACCAAGACGATTGCCCTGAAGAACGGGCTGGAGGCCGTGACCGCGCGCGCCCGCCAATCCGCGGCCACGCTGCGGCGCGGCAAGGTGGATTTTCTCCTCGTTCATTCGGCCGCCGATCTCATGGGCGAAGGCGGCTCGGCGCTATGGAACGCCCTGCTTGCGCTCCGCGATGAAGGTCTGTTCGGCGGCATCGGCATCTCCGCCTATGTCGCCGACGATCCGGTCTCCCTGGCGCGCCGTTTCCGGCCTGCCGCGATGCAAGTGCCGCTCAGCATCCTGGACCAGCGGCTGATCCAAAGCGGCGCGCTCGCCGCCATCAAGGATCTCGGCGTGGAGATCCATGCGCGCTCGCTGTTTCTGCAGGGTCTGCTGTTCCTGCCGGACGACAAGCTGCCGCCGAAGCTGGCATCGGCCGCCGGTCCTCTGAGCGCCCTGCGCCGGAAATTTCAGGAAGCCGGCACATCGCCGCTGGCCGCCGCCCTCGCCTTCGCCCTGAACCGCTCCGAAATCGACGTCGCCGTCGTCGGCGTCACGACGCCGGGCGAGTTCGAGGAAATCCTGCGCGCCGCGGACACGCCCGCGCCGCAACTGGATTGGGCGTCATGCGCGCTGGATGACGAGCTGGTGCTGACGCCGTCGCGCTGGTGATCAGGAAAGCGCGGCGAGTTCGGCCAACACACCGGCCACGCGCGTCACATCGGCCCGCGTCATCGCCGGAAACATCGGCAGGGTGAGGATCTGTTCATAAGCCGCCTCGGCCACCGGGCAGAGGCCGGGCGCATAGCCGCGCGCACGATAGAAGCTATGAAGATAGACCGGCGCGTAATGCACGTTGGCGCCGATGCCGTTGGCGCGCAGGTGCTGGAAGGCGCGGGCGCGGCCGATCTTGAGCTTCGCCAAGTCCAGCCGCACCACGAAGAGATGGTAGGCATGCGTGCGGTCGGCGTGCACGCGCAGCGGTCGCGCGTGCGCGATCCCGAGCAGCGCGTCCTCGTACCACGACGCCACCTGCCGCCTCTTGGCGAGCCATTGCGGCAGCCGTGTCAGCTGCGCCAGGCCCAGCGCGCATTGCACGTCGGGCAGGCGGTAATTGTAACCGAGCTCGACCATGTCGTAGGCGAAGGTGCCTTCGGCGTCGCGTTGGCGGTGGTCGGTGCTGATGCCGTGATTGCGGAAGCGGCGCATATGCGCGGCCAGCGCCGCGTCGTCCGTCAGCGCCATGCCGCCCTCGCAGGTCGTCAGGTGCTTCACCGGGTGAAAGGAAAAACAGGAGATGTCGGCCAGCGTGCCGACCTTGCAGCCCATATAGGTCGCGCCCGGCGCATGGCAGGCATCGGCGACGATTTTGATGCCCCTGCCCTTGGCCAGCGCGCGCAAGGCGGCGTAGTCGGCGGGCTGCCCGGCATAGTCGACGGCGACGATCGCCCTGGTGTTCGGCGTGATCAAGTCCGCGACGCGCTCGGGATCGATCAGCAGCGTGCCGGCTTCGACATCGGCGAACACCGGCGTCGCGCCTTCATAGACCGCCGCATTGGCGGACGCGGCAAAGGTGATGGCGGGAACGATGACCTCGTCGCCGGCGCCCAGCCGCAGCGCCCGCATGGCGGCATGCAGCGCGGCCGTGCCGCTGTTCACCGCGACGCCTTCACCGGCGCCGCAGAAGCCCGCGAAGGCTTTTTCGAACTGGCCGACGCGCGGACCGGTGGTCAGCCAATCCGAGCACAGGGCCTCGACCACGGCCTTGATATCGGCATCGCCGATTTCCTGGCGGCCATAGGGCAGGAAGTTCTGCGCGGCGTGCGCCTCGTCGCGGTCAGGCATAGGCCATCTGCAGCAGGGTTTGCAGGCCGCGCACGTCGAGCGCCTCGGGATTTGTGTCGCTCGAATAGGAGAAGCCTTCGGCCACCGGCACCGCGCCGCGCGCGAGATAGGCCTCGCGCGCCGCCGTCGCGAAACTGGCGAGGATCACATAGCGATCCTTCATGTCGACGGTCCAATGCGAATCGTCGGCCGGGATCATCGTCTCATGCAGCTTCTCGCCGGGACGGATGCCGACCACGTGCTGCTTGAGGTGCGGGCTGATCAGCGTGGCCAGATCGGTGATCGTGGTGGAGGCGATCTTGGGCACATAGATCTCGCCGCCCTGCATCATCTCCATGCTGGAGAGCACGAAGTTGACGCCCTGGGTGAGCGTGATCCAGAAGCGCGTCATGCGCGGATCGGTGATCGGCAGGCTGATGGCGCCGTCGGCCGCCAGCTTGCGGAAGAACGGCACGACCGAACCTCTGGAGCCGAAGACGTTGCCGTAGCGCACCACCGAAAACTTGGTGCCATCGGCGCCGGCCAGGTTGTTGGCGGCGACGAAGATCTTGTCGGAGGCGAGTTTCGAGGCGCCGTACAGGTTGACCGGATTGGCCGCCTTGTCGGTCGACAGCGCGATCACCTTGCGCACATTGCGGCGCAGCGCGGCGTAGACGATGTTCTCGGCGCCGAACACATTGGTGCGGATGCACTCGAAGGGATTGTACTCGGCGGTCGTCACCTGCTTGAGCGCGGCGGCATGGATGACGTAGTCGACGTCGCGCAGCGCCATGTCGAGGCGGTCGCGGTCGCGCACGTCGCCGATGAAGTAGCGGATGAAGGGATAGCGGTCCATGGGAAATTCCAGCGCCATGTCCGACTGCTTCAGCTCGTCGCGCGAGAAGATGATCAGGCGCCGCGGCTTGTAGCGCTCGAGAACCGTCTTCAGGAAATGCTTGCCGAAGGAACCGGTGCCGCCGGTGATCAGCACCGACTTGCCGTTGAGATCGAGCCAGGGCTGGGAGAAATCGCGAAACTGGGCCGGCGGTTCCGCTGGCATCGGGTTTTCCGCGGGAAACTGCGTGCGCGCCAGGGCGACGGCAGACTTGCTCATGGGCAAAGGGTCCTTTTCAACCTTTGCAGTCTCGCCAAACGTCCTTAACAAGTGGTTCTAAGTTGGATCGAATTGTTGATGGTACGAACCTTCATGGTTTCGTAACCTGCTCCGGTCAGGCTTTTGTTGGTTAGCAAAGGGTAAAAAATGCGCATTGCGATGATCGGCACGGGCTATGTCGGCCTCGTCTCGGGGGCGTGCCTGTCCGAATTCGGGCACAACGTCGCCTGCGTCGACAAGGACGAGGCCAAGATCGCCGCCCTGCGCGACGGCCAGATTCCCATTTTCGAGCCGCGCCTGGACGAAGTGGTCGCGGCCAACGCCAAGGCCGGCCGGCTGACCTTCGAGACCCAGATCGCCGGCGCGGTGCGCGGCGCCGACGCCGTGTTCATCGCCGTCGGCACGCCCAGCCGCCGCGGCGACGGCCACGCCGACCTGACCTATGTCTATGCCGCGGCCGAGGAGATCGCCGCCGCGCTCGACGGCTACGCCGTCATCATCACCAAATCGACCGTGCCGGTCGGCACCAGCCGCGAGGTCGAGCGGATTGTTTCGCGGCTGCGGCCCGGCGCCGCCTTCGACATGGCCTCCAATCCCGAATTTCTGCGCGAGGGCTCGGCGATCGACGACTTCCGCCGTCCCGACCGCGTCGTCGTCGGCTGCGACGCCGAGCGCGCCCGCGACGTCATGCGCGAGATCTACCGCCCGCTCTATCTGCACGAGACGCCGATCGTGTTCACCAGCCGCGAGAGTTCCGAACTGATCAAATACGCCTCGAACGCCTTTCTCGCCACCAAGATCACCTTCATCAACGAGATGGCCGACATCTGCGAGAAGGTCGGCGCCGACGTGCAGGATGTGGCGCGCGGAATCGGCCTGGACGGGCGCATCGGCAACAAGTTCCTCCACGCCGGACCCGGCTTCGGCGGCTCCTGCTTTCCCAAGGATACGCTGGCGCTGCGCAAGACCGCGCAGGATGTCGGCGCCCCGACCAGGCTGGTCGAGGCCGTGGTGGCGGTGAACGACGCCCGCAAGGCGGCGATGGCGCAGAAGATCGCCAAGGCCTTCGGCGGCGTGAAGGGCAAGACCGTCGCCATCCTCGGCCTCACCTTCAAACCCAATACCGACGACATGCGCGACGCGCCGAGCCTCGTCATCGTGCCCGATCTGCAGGCCATGGGTGCCACGATCCGCGCTTTCGATCCGCAAGGCGCCAAGGAAGCGCGCAAGCTGCTCAATATCGAATTGTGCAAGGACGCCTATGACGCGCTCGCCGGCGCCGACGGCGTCGTCATCCTGACCGAGTGGAACGAGTTTCGCGCGCTCGACCTTCCGCGCATGAAGGCGCTGCTGAAGCACCCGCTGATGGTGGACCTGCGCAACATCTACAAGCCCGAGCAAATGGCGGGCGCCGGCTTCACCTATGTCAGTGTCGGCCGCGCCGCCGCCCGGCCCTGAGCATGCCCGCGTCGCCGAACGCGATGGATCCCGGCGCCGGCCGTTTTGCGCACACGAGGCTCTACGATCTTGCCTGCGCCGCGCCGCTGATCGCGCTGTACGGCTTCGCCTGCGCCGGAACCGTCATCTTGATGGCCCGGCAGTGGTCCCACGCGCGGGACTGGAACACGCAACTCACCCTGGCGAACGAAGCCGCCACGCTCGTGTTCTTCGCGCTTCAGATCGCGCTGTGTCTGTTCCGCCGCTTGCCGCTCGCCAAGTCCCAAGGATTGTGGCCACGCCTCACCGCCATGCTGGGCGCCAATTTCAATTTCGCGCTGCTGCTCCTGCCGCGCGTCGCCTTGAGCGGACAGTGGGCCGATATCGCCGCCGCGTTGACGATCGGAGGTACTTTGGGCTCGGTGGCGGTGCTGGCCTATCTCGGCCGCGCCTTCAGCATCTTTCCCGAAGCCCGCGGGCTCGTCGTCGGCGGCCCCTACCGCCACATCCGCCATCCGCTCTATCTGATGGAAATCGTCTCGACGCTCGGCATCATGCTGCAGTTTCGCCAGCCCTGGGCGGCTCTCGTGGTGGCGGCGACGATCGCGTTCCAATTCCGCCGCATGGCCTTCGAAGAGACCGTCCTGCGCGCGACTTTTGCCGACTACGAAGCCTATGCGGCCCGCTCCGCAAGGTTGATCCCCGGCATTTATTAAAGCGGCTTTGGTTTGAAATTACCCATACCACTTCCGTCATTGCCCGGCTTGTCCGGGCAACCCATTTTCTTCGCTGCGAGAAAACAAAATGGGTCGCCCGGATAGCCCTAGCGGCAGCGTGGGGCGGGCGATGACAGGTCTCGGTGATTCAATTCAAACCAAACCAACTCTAGGACACAAAGCCCCGTTCGCGCAGATAGGCCACGATGGCGGCGGCATGCGTCGCCGCGTCGGCCGTCACGGTTTCGATGTGCAGTTCCGCGTTCTCGGGCGCCTCGTACGGACTGCTGATGCCGGTGAAGTTCTTGATCTCGCCGGCCTTGGCTTTCACATACAGCCCCTTGGGATCGCGCTGCATGCACACGTCGAGCGGCGTATCGACGAACACCTCGATGAACTCGCTTGTCCCTACCAATTCGCGCGCCATGCGGCGCTCCGAGCGGAACGGCGAGATGAACGAGACCAGCACGATCAGGCCGGCGTCGACGAACAGCTTGGCGGCTTCGCCGACCCGGCGGATATTTTCGACGCGATCCACGTCGGTGAATCCGAGGTCGCGGTTGAGGCCGTGGCGGACATTGTCGCCGTCCAGCAGATAGGTGTGCCGCCCTTCCGCGAACAGCGCCTTTTCGACCAAATTGGCGATGGTCGATTTGCCCGAGCCCGACAGGCCCGTGAACCACAGCACGGCCGGCTTCTGGCCTTTCTGGTCGGCGCGGGTCTGCTTGTCGACATCGAGCGCCTGCCAATGGACGTTGGTGGCGCGCCTGAGCCCGAAATCGATCATGCCGGCGCCGACCGTGGCGTTGCTGAACCGGTCGATCAGGATGAAGCCGCCCATGTCGCGATCGTCGCGATAGGGATCGAAGGCGATGGGCTGCGAGGTCGAGAAGTTGGCATAACCCACTTCGTTGAGCTGCAGCGTCTTGGCCGCGTGCTGGTCCAGCGTGTTGACGTCGATCTTGTGCTTGAGCGCGGTGACCTGCACCGGCACTGAGGCGGTGGCGAGCTTCAGCAGATATTGCCGGCCCGGCAGCAATTCGTCTTCGGCCATCCACAGCAGGTGGGCGGCGAACTGCTCGGAGACGTCCGGCCGCGCCGACGGCGCGCACAGCACGTCGCCGCGCGAGACGTCGACCTCGTCGGCCAGCATCAGAGTCACGGCGGCGCCGGCGGCGGCGTGCGGCAGGTCGCCGTCCATCGTGACGATGCGCTTGACCGTGCTGGTGCGCCCCGATTTGGCGACTGCGATCGTGTCGCCGGGCTTGATGCGCCCGCCCGCGATGGTGCCTGAGAAGCCGCGGAAGTCGAGATCGGGCCGGTTCACCCATTGCACCGGAAAGCGGAACGGTTTGTCCGCCAGCGGCGACTCGACGTCGACGGTTTCCAGATGGCTCAGCAGGGCCGGACCCTGATACCAGGGCGTGTTCGCGCTCCTGGCGATCACATTGTCGCCGAACCGCGCCGAGATCGGGATCGGCATGATGCTGCTAAAGCCCAGCCGTTCGGCGAAGGTGGAAAACTCGCGCACGATGTCGTCGAACACGCTTTGCGAATAACCCATCAGGTCGATCTTGTTCACCGCCAGCACGACATGCCGGATGCCCAGCAGCGAGGCGATATAGGCGTGACGCCGCGTCTGCACCAACACCCCCTTGCGCGCATCGATCAGGATCACGGCCAGTTCCGAATTCGACGCGCCGGTCGCCATGTTGCGCGTGTACTGCTCATGGCCTGGTGTGTCGGCGACGATAAATTTGCGCTGGTCGGTGGCGAAGAAACGATAGGCGACGTCGATGGTGATGCCCTGCTCGCGCTCGGCCTCCAGCCCGTCCACCAGCAGCGCGAAATCGATGTCGCCGCCGGTGGTGCCGTGCTTCTTGGAATCCTTCTCCAGCGTCGCCAGATGATCCTCGAACAGCAGCTTGGAATCATAGAGCAGCCGTCCGATCAGCGTCGATTTGCCGTCATCGACGCTGCCGCAGGTCAGAAACCGCAACAGCGATTTCTTTTCCTGCGCGGCGAGGAATTTGGCGAGGTCGGAGGGCGCGTTCATTCAAACACCGTCATGGGCGGGCTTGACCCGCCCACCCATCCGGCGCGCGTCTGCGCGCCGAAGAGATTCTTGTACGCCCGCAGACGCGGGTGCGATGGATGGGCGGCTCAAGGCCGCCCATGACGGTTGTGGCTGAGGGGCTATCGCCATCAAAAATACCCCTCCTTCTTCTTCTTCTCCATCGACGATTTCTCGTCCGAGTCGATCAGGCGGCCCTGGCGTTCGGAGGTCCGCGCGGTGAACATCTCGGTGACGACGCCTTCCAGCGAATTTGCGTCCGAGTCGATGGCGCCGGTCAGCGGATAGCAGCCCAGCGTGCGGAAGCGCACCAGTCGGTCCTGCACCGCCTCGCCCGGCCTAAGCTTCATGCGGTCGTCGTCGACCATGATGAGCGTGCCGTCGCGCTCGACGACAGGCCGCTTCTTGGCGAAATAGAGCGGCACGATCGGAATGTTCTCGGCCATGATGTATTGCCAGATGTCGAGTTCGGTCCAGTTCGACAGCGGGAAGACGCGGATCGACTCGCCCTTGTTGATGCGCGTGTTGTAGACGCGCCAGAGCTCGGGGCGCTGGTTCTTCGGATCCCAGGCGTGGTTGGCGCTGCGGAACGAGAACACGCGCTCCTTGGCGCGCGATTTCTCCTCGTCGCGGCGGGCGCCGCCGAAGGCCGCGTCGAAGCCGTACTTGTCGAGCGCCTGTTTCAGCCCCTCGGTCTTCATGACCTGGGTGTGCAGCGCCGAGCCGGAGTCGAACGGATTGATGCCGCGCTTCACGCCGTCTTCGTTGATGTGCACCAGCAGCTTGAGCCCCAGCCGTTTCACCGTCTCGTCGCGGAACCGGATCATCTCCTTGAACTTCCACGTCGTGTCGACATGCAACAGCGGGAAGGGCGGCTTGGCGGGATAGAACGCCTTCATCGCCAGGTGCAGCATCACCGACGAATCCTTGCCGATCGAATAGAGCATCACCGGATTGGCGAACTCGGCCGCCACCTCGCGCATGATGTGGATGCTCTCGGCTTCGAGGCGTTTGAGATGAGAAATAACAGGCTGCTTTGTGGACAAAAACTTGGACCCCGGAAAGTTACTGTGAAATAGGCTGGGTACCTGTGCGATGCAAGGGAGGCGTCCATAACCCATCCTCCGGCCGCGCCCAAAATAAATCTTGGCTTGGGTCTTGAACTCCGCTTTTTGTTTCCTATTTGTTCTTTTCCTATGGGAGGGAAGCATGTTGGGCTTCAGATACCGGATCAGGCCTTAGGGGCCGAAGATCGACAAGTTCGTGGCTGCATACAGGGCCTCTGCGCGCCACGCGCAAACGCGGAAAAAGGGAACCACCGCGCCTTCCGGCCGGAAGGCTGCGTCCCCGCTCCGCAGGGTCCGAGGGGTGAAGGCAAAGGTGTTTGTTGGTCGGGCCGGAGATGGCCGGCTGCATCCGCCGAGAACTCGACCAAAGCGAACGCCGCCGCGGGCACGCCGGCGGCGTTCGCTTGTGGGGCTCTCAGTTCAGGACCTTGGGCACCAGCGGCTGCAGCGGCGGCGCCAGCACCACCGCGAACCGAATGCGCCCCAAGGGGCGGCCGTCGCTTGTCACGATATTGACCCGCCAATCGCCGGGTTTCGGCTTGGACTTGATGGAATAGGCCCGGTAGCCGGTGTCGCGGCCGCCGCGAATCGCGATCGGGATCGCCTGCTGCAGCACCCACTTACGGGTCGCCGGGTTGAACCATTCCCAGCGATGCACCGTGCCGGTCGCCAGCCGCCCCGGCGCAAAGATCGAAGCGTAGAGATAGAGCTTCTCGCCCGCCTGCAGATGGAGAAGGGGCGGCACGCCATAGAAGGTGGTCCAGGGCTGCGGCTCCTCGATGACCTGATAGGCGTTCCCGACCTTCTTGGCGGCGTGATAGATGCCGGCATCGGCCAGCGCCAGCGGCAGTGGCGGCAGGATTTTCAGGAAGTAGAAGACGTTCACCGCCGCGAAGATCGCCAGCGTGCCGCTCAGGACATAGATGCGAACGCTGCGAAAGCGCTCGCGCCCCAGCCATCCCAGGATGTCGGCATAGAGCCAGAACGCGCCAAGCGCGACGATGCCGGCGGCGACGAAGGCGACCGTGCCGATCATCGCGATCAGCACCGGCACGACCAGGATCGCGTAGGACAAAAGCGCGAAGAAATAGAGCAGCAGCGAAAGCGTGAAGCGCGTGGTGTATTTCTTGAAGAACTCGTTGCCGATGAAGATCCCCGCCAGCACCAGCAGGTACGGCCACGACGCCCACAACGAGGCGCTGCGCAGGTAGAACACGCAAAAGCCGCTGAGCAGGCAGCCGAGCGCGAATTGTGTCGCCGCCGTGAGGATCGTGCGCGTGCGCTGCGACGGCTGCTGCTCCGGGGGCCGCGACTCCAGCCGATGCGACGTGGCGATCGCGACGCCGGCGACGGTGAGATAGGCCAGGAAAACGATGTGCGTGGACGCGTGATCGATGCGCCCGAACGTGTAGCTGTCGAAGGCGTAGCCGCCGACCATGGAGGCCGCCGACAGATGGCGCTCATATTGCTGGGCGAGAGCGATGGCGGTCTTGATCGGTTGCATGACGGCGGGCACGGTGACGCCTAGATGTTAAAGCGGCGTTCCCAGGCGAGCGCCGAGCGGACGATTTCCTCGATGTCGTCATGCACGGGCGTCCAGCCCAGCGCCGATTTTATGCGGCTGGGATCGGCGATCAGCGTCGCCGGATCGCCGGCGCGCCGCGGCCCTTCCCGGACCGGCAAGGGCTGGCCGGTGACACGCTCCATCGCCGCGATGATCTGGCGCACGCTGAGACCCCTGCCATAGCCGCAATTGTACGACGTCGATGCCGCACCGGCGCGCAAGGCATCAAGCGCCAGCAGATGAGCGCTCGCCAGATCGCTGACATGGATATAGTCGCGCACGCCGGTACCGTCGGGCGTCGGAAAGTCCGTGCCGAAGACGTCGAGATGGGGAATGCGCCCCAGCGCGACCATCGTGGCGCGCTTGATCAGATGCGTCGGGTTGCTGGACGCCTGACCGCTGCGGCCCTTGGGATCGGCGCCGCAGACGTTGAAATAGCGCAGGACGATGTGGCGGAAGTCGCTGGCGCGCGAAACATCCTCCAGCATCCATTCCGTCATCAGCTTCGACCTGGCGTAGGGACTGATCGGCGCCTTGCGCTCGTCCTCCGTCAGAGGCTGCGGCGCGTCCTCGGCAAAGACGGTGGCGGTCGAGGAAAAGATGAACTGCTTCACGCCGGCGCCCACGCAAGTCTCGATGAGATCGCGCGACGCCACGACGTTGTTCTTGTAGTAGCGCAGCGGCTCGGCCATCGATTCCGGCACCACGATGGAACCGGCGAAATGAATGACCGAATCGACGCCGTGCTTTTCGATCAGCGCGCGGACCAGTGCATGGTTCGAGACCTCGCCCTCGACGAACAGCGCCCGCTCGCCGACATGGCTGCGCATGCCGGTCGAGAGATTGTCGAGCACGACGACCTCGTCGCCGCGATCCAGAAGGGCGTGGACCGTATGACTTCCGATGTAGCCGGCGCCGCCGGTGACCAGAACGCTCATGAATTCGCGGCCGACTTTTCGGAAGTCCGTCCGTAGGCATCGTCATGCCGCACGATATCGTCCTCGCCGAGATAGGAGCCCGACTGGACTTCGATCAGGCGCAGCGGCTGTTTCCCGGGATTCTCGAGCCGGTGCTTGGCGCCCAGCGGGATGAAGGTCGACTGATTTTCATGCAGGAGAAAGACCTTGTCCTCGCACGTCACCTTGGCGGTGCCTTGCACGACGACCCAGTGCTCGGCGCGCTTGGCATGGGTCTGCAGCGACAGGCGGCCGCCTGGTCTGACCATGATGTGCTTGACCTGAAAACCCTCCCCCGCATGGATGCCCTGATAGCTGCCCCAGGGCCGAAAGACGACCTTGTGCTCCAGCAACTCAGGCCGTTCGGCGAGCTTCATCCGATCGACGATGGCCTTGACGTCCTGCGCCCGGTGCTTGTCGGCGACCAGGACGGCGTCATCGGTGACGACGACGACCAGATTCTTGACACCGACCAGGGCGGTCAGGCCCTTCTCGCTGCGCACGAACGAGTCCTGCGAGTCGTGGATCAGGACGTCGCCCTGCACGACGTTGCCGTCGCCGTCGCGCGTCTGCAGCGACCAGAGCGACGACCAGGCGCCGACATCGCTCCAGCCCAGATCGCAGGGCACGACCGCCGCCTTGTCCGTCCGTTCCATCAGCGCATAGTCGATGGAGATGTTCCTGGCCGTCTCGAACGCCGCAGCATCGAGACGCACAAAGTCGAGGTCGCGTGTCGCGGCGGCGAGCGAGGCCCTGCAGGTCTCGACCAGACCCGGTTCGTGACGCGTCAACTCGGCCAGCAGCACGTCGGCGCGGAAGACGAACATGCCGCTGTTCCAGAAATAGTCGCCGGAGGCGAGATAGGCCTCCGCGGTGGCGCGATCGGGCTTCTCGGCAAACCGCTTGACGGTATCGACGCCGGCGGCGCCGGGCACCGGTGCGCCGCGCTGGATGTAGCCGTAGCCGGTCTCCGCAGCGTCCGGCGCGATTCCGAAGGTCACGATGTGGCCCAGCCGGGCCGCGACGGCGGCGCGCGCCACGGCCACGCGAAACGCCGCTTCGTCGGCGACAACGTGATCGGACGGCATCAGCAAAACGATGCCGCAAGGATCCTCGGCCGCGATCATGAGCGCCGCGATGGCGGCGGCCGGCGCCGTGTTGCGGCCCATCGGCTCCAGCACGATGGCCTTGGGCGTGACGTCGATCGCCTGCATCTGCTCGGCGACCAGAAAGCGATGACCTTCGCTGCACAACAGCACCGGCGGCTGCGCATTCGGCACGCCGGCGCGCAGCACCGTGTCCTGAATCATCGTGCGCGCGCCGTTCAAGGCCAAGAGCTGCTTGGGCAGCGAGGCGCGCGATAGCGGCCACAGCCGGGTGCCGCTGCCGCCCGACAGGATGACCGGATAGATATTCTCGACAGCCGTCATGCGTGGCGACTCTTTGGCCTGGCCTTCAATTGTAACACGCCCGGCGTTTGCGGCATCCACGCCGTATGCAACCGGTGAACGTCAGGCGCCCTGCGCTCCGATAATCGCCACCGAGCACACATTCATCGCTGGTGCGCCGCCCAGATTGTGCGTCATGCCGATCTTCGGGTCCTTGAGCTGGCGCGCGCCGGCGCGGCCCTGAAGCTGCAGATACATTTCGTAAAGCATGCGCAAGCCCGATGCGCCGATGGGGTGGCCGAAGCATTTCAGGCCGCCGTCGATCTGGCATGGCACCTGTCCGTCGGCGTCGTAGAAGCCGTTCATCACGTCTTTCCAGCCCTCGCCTTCACGTGAGATGTGCAGATCCTCCATAGTCACCAGTTCGGTGACGGAGAAGCAGTCATGCACTTCCATCATCGAGATTTCGTTGCGCGGATCGCGGATGCCGGCTTCGTCATAGGCCCGCTTGGCGGCGATGCGCGCGGTGTGGAAATAGCTGCCGTCCCAGGAATTGTGCTGGCTCTCCAGCCCATTCGACAGCGACAGCTGCAGCGCCTTCACCGTGATGGCGTTCTTCTTGCCCATGGCGCGGGCGATTTCCGGCGTCGTGACGATGGCGCAGGCCGCCCCATCCGACACGCCGCAGCAGTCGAACAGGCCGAGCGGTTCGGCGATCATCGGCGCGTTCAGGCACTGCTCCTCGGTGATCGGCTTCTGCAGATGCGCCTTGGGGTTCTTGGCGCCATTGGCGTGGCTCTTGACCGAGACATGCGCGATGGCGCGCTTGAGATCTTCCTTGGAGACGCCGTGCTTGGCGCGATAGGCGGACGCCAGCTGCGCGAAATTTCCCGGCGCCGAACCGTTGGCCGACCATAGCGGGGCCAGCGTCGCGCCCTCGCGCTGCGGCAGGCCGCCATAGCCGGTGTCCTTGAGCTTCTCCACGCCGAGCGCCAGAGCGATATCGCAGGCGCCCGCCGCGACCGCATAGACCGCGCCGCGAAAAGCCTCCGAGCCCGAAGCGCAAAAATTCTCGACCCGCGTCACCGGAATGTTGGGCAGGCGCAGTGCGACCGAAAGCGGCGTGCCGCCCTTGCCGACATGCTGCTCTTCGATGGCGGTGCCGAACCAGGCGGCCTGGATCTGGCTGGTTTCGACGCCGGCGTCCTGCAGCGCCTCCAGATAGGCCTCGACCATCAGCTCCTCAGCACCGGATTCCCAGCGTTCGCCGAACTTCGAGCAACCCATGCCGAGGATCGCGACCTTGTCCTTGATGCCGGTTGCCATGCGAAAATCTCCCTTGTCGGCCTGACGCCTACCATATCCGGCAGGTCGGCAAAGCCGGCATACATCGTATTGTTTTCGAGTCTCGCGGGGGAGACGCCCCCTGCCCCTCGGGCCCGCGCGACTTGCCGCCAGTATAACCCGACCCGGGCGCGGTTGGATAAGGCCCGGTCTAGAAATTGTAGGTGATCGCGGCCTCGAAGGCGCCCAGGGAGCCCACCCACGGGCGCGGCTGATCGTCCTGGAAGCGGGCGGCAAGCTCGAGCTTCAGATCCTTGAACGGGATGGCGACGCGCGCCTCGCCGATGTCGACGGTGACCGGTCCCGCGCTCACGACATTGGAGCCCAAGGGGGCATGGGAATCGGAAATCTGCGCCCGATGGAAGGTGACCTCGTAGGTCCAGGCGTCCTGATCTTGCCAGCTGCCCTGCAACGTCAGAAGACGTGAATCCCCGTCCAGGCTGAAGCCCAGGGTGCGGCCGCGATAGCGCATGCCGTCGAGATAGTCGGTGTTGTTGTAGGCGACACCGTAAAATACCTTGCCGAAGCTGAAGATGTTCCGGGTCGCGATGCTGTCGGTGTATTCCAGGGTGAGCCGCAGCGGATTGTCCGAAAGCGGAATCCAGGTGGTGGCGCCGAAGAGATGGCTGCTCGCCGACTGGACGAAGGGGCCGTTGTCCTCGTTCATCACCTGCAGATAGACCTCGATCGGCCAGCCGGCCGCCATCGTGTCGTAGCGCAGGTCGAAACCGCTCTCGTCGTTGGTGTGGTCGGGGTGGCCGGGGCTCTGCAGCGGCGTGCTGAAATAGTCGGCGACGGGCACGCAGCGATGGCCGGTGCCGCACAGCTCGGTGGTGCGCGACAGGCCGATCTGCAGCCCAGGCAGCGGATTGAGTTCAAAGCGCGCGCCGACATAGCCGGTATTGCGCGCGATGCGCGGGCCGTCGAGCAGACCGACGAAGAACTCGAACTGCCATGGCCCCAGCCAGGACAGCCAGGGCGTGTCGAAGGCGCTGGTCTCGTCGCGCGCGATGCCGATCTGCGGAAACGGCCGCGCGTTGTTCGAGAGCGAGAGCGACGAGATCCAACCCGGGCCCCACCAATGGGTGAGGTAGCCGGCATAGACCACCGTGCCGCCGATCTTCTGCGCGATGTAGCTGTTGTCGGGCACAATGGAGATGCGCCCGGTGTGATAGCGATCCTCGGCACCGAGCGACAGGCGCACCGCCGTGGTCGGCATCACGTATTCCAGCGAGACCTGGCCCTGCGCCGTCTCGCGCCCAAGCCCGTCGAAGCCGCGCACGACGCTCGGCGCATTGGTGCCGTCAACGGTGACGGAGCCGCGCAGCGTGTCGAACTGCATCGCGCGCTGGCTGGCGGCGAGTACGCGCTGCGCGGCGGCTCGCACCATGGCGGACTGTCCCACGCCGGCGTTGCGGTGCAGGTCGGTGACGATGCTGGCCCAAGGCAGGGGCCAGTGCATCGTGATGTCGTCAATGACGCCGGCGGCCGCGAGGATCTCGATATCGGAGCGCAGCTGGGCGTCGCCGACCTCGGCCCAGGGCGACGCGGATGCGGGGGCGCACAGCCAGGACATTCCCAGCGCCGCAATGGTAAACAGCACGGTTCGAAGCGTCATTCGCGGATGTCCCCAGCGCCCCATATCAGGACAGCGAATACAATCTACAAAACCACGGCGATAATGGAAACCGTCCGGGGCCGGCAATTGCAGCCAGCCAGAAGATGGTTGCTTCACCAATTTCACCCAAGCACTTGGGCAACCGCGCGGCAACTTCATGCCTGTTCTTGCGCGACACTCGTTCCATCTAGATGATGCCGCGATCGGGATGGGCGGGCTGAGGGATTGATGCGCAAAGTCACTGTGCTGGCGTTGCTTCTTGTCACGTTGTCAGGCGGCGCGGCGTCGGCGAGCCCGTGGAGCGTGACCGTCTATGGCGGACCGGTGACGTACACGATTTTCACCCAGACCATAAACGGCAAGGCGCGATTCAACAGCGGCATGCTCGGCATCGCCCTGGATCGGCGCCTGGCCTATCTGGGTTGGGGATGGAATCTCGTCGGCGAGGCTCAGTTCCAGCAGTTCGCCGCCCGGGATTCGAAGGACTTCATCGAAGGTTCGGGCAACTACAGCGCCATCGCGCTCGGCATCGGCGTCGAGTACCACCACTTCCCCTGGGAAAAGAGCCTGCCGACCGCGCTTTCGGTGTTCATGGGGCCGAGCTATTCGTTCAATCCGCCGCTGGCCTATCAGCGCATCTACTGGGGCAGCCGCAAGAGCCTGCTCAACTACCTCGGCATCGAATTCGCCTTCGCAATTCCGCCGCGCCGCGATTTGGACGCGGTGTTCCGAATCTATCATCGCTCCGGCGTATGGGGCATCTACACCAACGACGCCCAGGAGGCATCCGTCATCGGCTTCGGATTGCGCTATCGCTTTTAAGCGGCCGCGAGATGCTTGGGCCGGCGCAAATCGGCCGCGAGGCCTTCGCCCATCATGTCGATGAAGTTCTCGCAGTAGAAGCGCTCGATCTGCTGCGGCGCACAGCCGGCGAGCGACTCGCCGAAGCGCTTGAGCGGATTGCGGCCGCCTTCGACGTGCGGGAAGTCGGACGAGAACAGGCAGACCTCGTCGCCGCTGTTGCGGATGATCCAGCCGGCGTCCTCGTGCGGATAGGGCGTGACGCGCACCTGACGGCGAACGAAATCGGACGGCTTGAGGGACAGCTTCTGCAAGCGCTCTTCGTTCTTCACGAAGGCCAGCGCCGCGGAGTCCATGTTGCGCATCCAACCCGGCACCCAGGACGCGCCGAGTTCAATGGCGCCGAATTTCAGCTTCGGGAAACGATCGAGCACGCCATCGAAGATCATGGCCGCCAGCGTCAGCTCGACCGAATGCGGAATCGGCATGTAGCTGACCGAGGTGAAATTTTCCTCGCCGCCGTGGAAATCCTTGACGCGCGGCAGGCCGTTCTCGAAATAATCGGCTTTCAGTTTCTCCTCGCCGCCGACGTGGAAGACGATCGGCAAGCCCGCCTCCTGCGCCATCGCCCAGATCGGATCGTGCGCGATGTGACTGGCGGAGTGTCCTTTTGGCGGCTTGGAGGGAATGAGTAGCGCCTTGCAGCCCAGATCGATCGCCTCGCGGGCGCATTTCACCGCCAGATCGAAATCGACGAGCGGCACGTAGCCGGTGCCGAGGAAGCGGCGATCGACGGAGCAGAAATCGACCATCATGCGGTTGTGCGCCTGCGCCGCGGCGTAGGCGAAATCGGCGGGGCCAGCCTCGTCGAGACCAAAATTGCCCAAGCACCAGGTGGTGAAGATGAGCTGGCTTGCGAAGCCCAGATTGTCGAGCGTGCGGGGCCGGTCCTCGCGCCGGAAGGAGCCGTGCGCTTCGTAGTTCTTGCGCAGCAGGACGTTGCTGTCGGAGCCGGAGCGGAAATCGGGATTGTCGTGCAGGGCGCGCGCCTTCTGCACCCAGCCGGCGTCGCGCGGATTTTTCCGGAGCTTGGGCAGCGCATCGTAGGCGGCGCGGAATTTCGGATCGAAAAAGGCGTCCAGGCTGTCCGGCAATTCCATCAGGTGCGAGTCGGCATCGTGGACAATGCGGTTTTCGACGTAGGGCACGGGACGCTCCATCGGTTCTTCTGAGGAATGCTAACACAAACCCCCCAGCCCGTGCAGGCCTCAGGATTGCCGCAGAATCGGTATTCGGCGTATGACAACCGGCCATGCCGCACGCACCGTCAGAACAACTCCGGCGTCTCGCCGCGCTGGTCCGGGCGCCGCTCCTGGGTGAGAGCGTGCCGGAGGACCATGTCGATCCCAAGCTGGTCAACTTCGCGATCCGCCGTCACCGGGTGGGTCCCCTCCTCCACATCGCGCTGCAGTCCGGACGCCCGGCCGCAAACGACGATGACCTGGCGCAGCTCGCCCAGCATTATCGGGCGAACGCGATCCAGGTGGCGGCGACGGAGCTCCTTCTGCGCAACGTTGCCTCGCTATATTCCGCGGCCGGCATTCCGTGGCTGGCTTTCAAGGGCCTGGCGCTGGCGCGGCAACTCTACCCAAAGCCGGCTTGGCGGCATTCCAACGACGTCGATATTCTCGTGCCTCCCGACTGCTTCGCCGGAGCGATGCGCGCTCTGAAGGGCGACGGGTTCGTCATCGTCAATACGACGCTGCATCCCGAACACATCGTCGAACGGCTCGTGGGGTCGCTGGCGAAGGACATCATGCTGCGGCAGGCGAAATCCGGGATCAGCGTCGAGCTTCACCGGCGGCTGTTCTTCGCCCGCACCGAGGAGGCCCGCTTCGCGCCGCTGGCGGATGCCTTCAAGCCGAGACTCAGTCTGGCTGCGCTCGACGTCCCCATTCCGCCCGCCGGCGCCGGACAGTCCCTTTATCTGCTGATTCACGGCGCCAGCAGCCGCTGGTTTCGGCTGAAATGGCTGACCGACCTGCTGCCTCTCATGCGCGGCATGGATGCCGCGCAGATGTCCCTCGTCGCCGATACGGCGGAACGCATGAAAGCGGCCGTCACCGTGAAAGCCACATTCAAACTTCTGCGTTGCGTCTTCGGCGAGATTTCCTTTGACCCCATGCAGGCCTGGCTCGACGAACCGGCGGGCCGCCGGTTGGTCGATGCGCGCCTGGCGGCCTATCTGGAGGCCCTGGACGATCCGGAGGCGATGACCGCGACGCGGCCCGGCGATCAGTTCGATTCACTGAACCTGTATTACGCGATGATGGACAATGCGGGCTATCGCGCCGCCGTGTTGACCCGCGGCGCCGCCTGGACCGCGCTGAAGACGTTGCGCCGACTGCTCTGAAACGGCACGTGTGTCAGCCGCCGGCCATCAGCATCGCCGCGACGCGTTCGGCAATGGCCAGGGACGCGGTCAGGCCGGGCGATTCGATGCCATAGAGCGCGACGACTCCCGCAGCGCCGTGCTCTCTGGGGCCGCGGATCAGGAAATCGCCGGGCGTATCACCCGGGGCGCTGATCTTGGGGCGGATGCCGCAATAGGACGGTTCGAGCGCGCCGTCCTTGAGGCCGGGCCAATAGTTGCGGATCGCCGCGTAGAACGAGTCGCCGCGCCGCGGATCGACGGTATAATTCTCCTGCGTGATCCATTCCACGTCCGGACCGAAGCGGCCGCGGCCGGCGAGATCCAACGTGTAGTGCGTGCCGAGGCCATCCTTCGTGGGCAGCGGATAGACCAGTCGCCCAAACGGCGATTTTCCGGTCAGCGAAAAGTAATTGCCCTTGCAGAAATAAGGCGTCGGAACGTCCGGTATGCCGAGCATCGTCGCCACGCGGCAAGACGAGAGGCCTGCCGCGATGACAAGCGTGCGGGCATGCAACGCAATCGGATCGTCGCCGCCGACCTGAATTTCGGCGCCGTCATCGACCTGGCGGCCGGCCTCGAGCGGCGCGCGAAAGACGATGTTCGCGCCGTGCGCTTCGGCTTCGCCCTGGTAGGACAGCATCAACGCATGGCTGTCGACGATGCCGGTATCGGGCGAGAGGAGCGCGGCGGTACAGAACAATTCCGGCTCCATCGCGCGCACGGCCGAAGCCGATATTTGGTGCAGGCCGGCGACGCCGTTCGCGTGCCCGGCGTCCAGAATGGCGCGCAGCCGCGCCTCGTCGTCTGTGCCGGTGGCGACGATCAACTTGCCGGTCATGCGGAAGGGCACGCCGTGCGACTGGGCATAGTCGCGCAAGAGCCGGTTGCCGCGCACGCAGAGTCCGGCTTTCAGGCTGCCGCGCGGGTAGTACATGCCGGCGTGAATCACCTCACTGTTGCGCGAGGAGACGCCGGTGCCGATGGCGTTCTCGCGCTCCAGCACGATGACCTCGCGCCCCGCGAGCGCCAGGGCGCGCGCGATGGCCAGGCCGACCGCGCCGGCGCCGATGACAAGACAATCGACTTTTTCCATGACGCAGGTTCAGACCGGAACGGCTTTCCAGAAATAGCGCACGAAACCGCGCTTCGGATCGAAGTCCTTGATGCGGAAGGCCATGCGGACCTTGGAGCCTGTGTCGATCTGGCCCTGCTCCACATCGGTGATGTCGGCCATCAGCCGCCCACCCTCGGCGAAGGTGATCATGCCGTAATGGCTCGGCGGGTCCATCGAATAGGTCAGAAAATCGGCCGACCAGGACAGCACGGTGCCTTGGCGCTCGGAGAAGCCGTAATCGTCCTGGCTGTCGACCGCCTTGCAGTTCGGATTAACGCAGATGCGGCTCTTGGGAAATTGCGCTGTGCCGCAGACGCGGCATTTGCCGCCGACCAGGCTGAACAGCATGTCGCTCTTGCGGTAGAGAACGGTCAGCGCCGTGCGCTTGTCGACTTCGGCGCGCATGCCCTTTTCGAGTTCGATCAAACCGTTGAAACCGAGGAATTTGAGATAATTGGTTTCCTCCTTGCGGCGCGCCAATGAGCCGCCGACGCCGTTGCGCTTGGCGAGTTCGGCGATGTCCGTCGTCACTTCGAAGAGCAGCGCATCGGCGCCCTGCGCGAACTGCACCAGCAGAATCCTGTCGCCCGGCTTGGCCTGTTCCAATGCGTGCGCCAGCATCAGCAGCGCGTGCGCCGCGCCGCTGTCGCCGACCGTTGCCGCCAGGTTGTCGCGCACTCTTGCCGGATCGATGCCGCATTGCTTGGCGAGCGTCTGGTCCAGCTTGGCAAAGGGGCACGGCAGGATGAAATGGGAGATGTCGCCGGGCGCGACGTTCAGCTTTTCGAGCAGCGCCTTGACGACCGCCGGAACGATCTTGGTGTAGCCCTCGTCCCGAATCCAGCGCTCCTCCCAGCCATAGTCGAAATCCTCGCCCTCGCCGCGGAAGTGATCGACGAAATCGAGCGTCAGCGAATGGCTGCCGAGAAAATCCGCGATCGTGTTCTTGGCTCCGAACGTGAAGGCGGCGGCCGCGTCGCCGTAGGCGAGTTCCTGCGCCGACGCGGCGCGGGCCTTGCGCTTGTCGCTGACGACAAGCAGGGGCGAGCGGGCACGACCGGCCCTTACCGCGTCCAGCGCCACGATCAGCGCGGAGGTTCCGGCGCGCTGCGACGACGCCAGATCGACGGAGGAAATGTTCTCGGCGAGGTTGAGCGCGCCCGCGACGATGCCGGCGTTCAAGCGATCGGAGAACGGCAGCGTCGTAGACGCGAAATAGACCGCATCGACATGCGCGCGGTCCGTTACCGGATCGGCCGCGGGCAGGCAGTCGCGACCGGCCTCGAATGCCATGGTTACGGCGTCTTCGTCCCAATTGGCCATGGCGCGTTCGCCGCGCGCGCCGCCGACGAGGTTCGGCGCGAACCAGGCATTGGCCTGCGCTATCGCTTTGCGCTGCAACCGCCGCCTTGGAATATAGGCGCCATACGCGGTGATCCCGACCATTTCTCGACGTCCTTTTTCTGAAAGCCTAGTCCGCCACCACGACGCAGGCGAGCCCTTTGGCCTTGAGGGCGACGCACAGGCCGGGCGCGTTGCCGGGATAGATCGGACCGGCGCGCAGGCGGTAATAGCGCCCCTTGCCCGGAAGATCGACCGGAACGACCTGCGGCGACAAACCGGCCAGGAGATTGCCGCCGGTGCTGTTGATCCGGTTCCAGGCGTCGGCGGCGTCCGCTTCGCTGCGCCACGCGCCCAATTGAATCGTCTGGCTTACGGTCGAGCCGCCGCCTTCGCTGAAGGCCGGCTTCAGGTCGAGACCGGGCGCCGGACCGGGCGGAGGCGCTGCTCGCGCCGCCCGCGGCGGATGCAGGCGAATTGCCCTCTCACCCGGCGGACGCAAGTGGACTTCAGCATTCGCCGGCAGATCGGCATCGACACCCGCTCGGCGGGGCGGGCGCAGATGCACCGTGCCGTCGTCGGTTGGATTTGCATTAGCCGCGGCCTGGCCGGGCGGGTGCAGATGGACGGTGTTGTCGGCGGGCGGCGCAACGGTTGCGGGCGCGCCATTGCCGAGCGCGTTCAATCGCTGCGACGCGAGCTCGAATTGCGGATTGGCGGCGAGCGCGGCACGATAGTAGCCACGCGCCTCGTCGATCTGACCCGCCGCTTCGGCGACCTGTCCCAGACCGAAATTAGGATATTCGAGATGCGCGTTGGCGGCAGCGACCGAGGCTTGATAGTCGGCGCGCGCCTCCGCCAGTCGGTTGAGCCGCCGATAGGCGTTGCCGCGATTGTTGAGCGCGGCGGCGAATTTGGGCTCCAGCAGGATGGCGGCGGAATAATCTCCGACCGCGTCTTCCGTGCGGCTCAGTTCGTCGAGCGTCACACCGCGATCGTAGAAAGCCCTTGCCTGCTCCGGCCCGAGAAGCGCACGCGCGTTGATGGCCTCCGTCAGGTCGATCAGAGCCGCGTCGCGCTCTCCGAGCATCTCATGGCCCAGTCCGCGGTCGACCAGAATGCGCGCCCGGTCGCGAGGCGACAAATTTGGGTCCGCCAGGGCCTGGGTGGCAAGAGCCACCGCGTTCGAAGCGTTGCCGGCATGCATCGCGACGCTCGCCGCATCGGCGGACACAGGTCCGGCGGCGGCGGACGCGAAGAACACCGGCCAAGCCAAGAACATCAGGGCCAGACGGAGGCCGGTCGATTTGTCAGGTCCCATCATCTTCCTCTCGCCCGCGCCCGCCGGGCGACAATAGACCATGAACAAGAGCCCTCTCCACCAATCCACCACCTTGGCCGTCGTTCACCGCAGTGCCCATGGCGCGGGCGCGCGTAAACATGCCCTAAGTTTCGAACGCGCCATTCTGTGGACGGTACCCTTGCGTCTGTGCCAAGAAGACCGCGCCACAACCTGGTGACCTATGGCCAATCCCAAGCCCGTACGCAAAGCCGTATTCCCCGTTGCCGGACTGGGAACGCGGTTCTTGCCAGCGACCAAAGCCGTTCCCAAGGAAATGCTGCCGGTCGTGGACAAGCCGGTTGTACAATATGCGGTCGAGGAAGCCAAAGAAGCGGGCATCGAGCAGTTCATCTTCGTCACCGGGCGCGGCAAGCACATCATCGAAGACCATTTCGACCACGCCTATGAGCTGGAATCGCTGCTGTCGGATAGCGGCAAGACCAAAGAGCTGGATGGCTTGCTGGAGGGACTGCCGGACAGCGGAGCCGTTTCCTTCACGCGGCAGCAAAAACCGCTCGGCCTGGGTCACGCCGTGTGGTGCGCGCGGCACCTTGTCGGCGACGAACCGTTCGCGGTGCTGCTGCCCGACGACTTGCTGATCGGCAAGCCCGGCGCGCTGGCGCAGATGATCGAAGCCTACAATCGCGTGGGCGGCGGTGTGGTCATCGCGGCCGAAGAAAAGCCGCTCGAAGAAACGCAACGCTATGGCGTCATTTCGATCGGCGCAGTCCACGGCAACACTTTCGAAGTCAAAGGCCTGGTCGAGAAGCCGAAACCGGCCGACGCCCCTTCGAGACTTTGCGTCATCGGCCGCTACATCCTGCAGCCTGAAGTTTTTGCCGTGCTGGAACGCCGCGAGACAGGCGCCGGCGGCGAGATCCAATTGACCGACTCGATGGCGCGCCTCATCGGACGCATGCCCTTTCACGCGGTGAAGCCCGATTGCGAGCGCTATGACTGCGGTGACAAGGTTGGGTTCCTGCACGCCAACCTGGCGATCGGCCTGTCGCGTCCGGACATCGCGCCGGCCCTGAAGAAAATCCTCGGCACCCTCTCGCAATAGCGGCTTTGGCCGTCGAGCGCCGGTGATTGCCTGCCGTCTTCGCAACGGGTGCTGCAGCGGCGTTAGTTCGTCCGTCCCAACACCGACAGCGATGCGGCCGTGACGGCAAGCTGACTCGCAATCAGCGTGAAGTCCTTCAGGAATTGCGACAGATTGAACGGGTTGAGATCGCGCGGAACGACGATCGTCGAGCCGGGCGGAATCCGGTTCGTTCCGCCGAAGGACAACAGACCTTCATCGCGAGGCGCGGCACTTCCGTCCGGCAATATAATGAAGGTGCTTCCAACCTCGGCCGTTTGCGTCGGCCCGCCCGCCAGGCGAATGTAATCGTCGAGCGACAGCGTCGACAAATACTGAAACGAGCCCGGATTCAGCACTTCGCCGGAAACCGAAACGCTGGAAGGCCGCTTGGGTATGTACAGGGCATCGCCGGGCTGAAGGATCGGATCGACTTCGGGTTTGATCGCGAGGACCGTGGGATCGGCGTTGATCATGATCCGCCCCAGCGCCGGCAATTGGCGTAGTTGCTGCACGATGACGTTCAAATACGTCACATTGCCGGTGGTATTGGGATCGGCGCCCGGCCTAGACGCCAGGGTCGCGATTTGACCTTCGATCTCGCGTGCCGCGCGTTCGTTGCCCTGACGCTCGTTGACGGCGGCGCTTTGGCGCGTGAAGACCGCGCCATAGGGATAGGCGACTTCGGTCAGTCCGCCGGCGCGCTGCAATATGGAGGACAGGCGCTCGTCGCGCGTGATATCGAACACCCCCGGATAGCGTACCTGACCGGCGATCGTGACGGTACCTTCGTCGCGGTCCGTGAACACCGGACGCAGGCGGATGACGTCCTGGGAGCGGACCACGACGTTCGCGACCGCGCCGTCGCGGAACGAATAGGAACTGCGCAGGGTCTGCGAGATGCCCAATGCCTGATTGGTGTCGGTTGACGTCACCTCGATGGTCGACAGATCGGCACGCTGTGTAACGCCGCCCGCAGCCTGGATCATCTCCGCCAACGACGTCCCTCTCGCCGCGAGATAGGGTCCGGGCGCATAGACCTCGTCCAGCACCCAGACCAGATGGTCGCTGGCGATGCGGATCAGTTGCTCCGTCGTAATTCCCAAGTTCTTTGCAATGTAGCCTACGATCTCGTCGTCCGACTGCACCGGAATGGCCGGAGGAATCGTGGTCGCCAAGCGTCCGGTTTCCTTCCGAAGTATGTCTTCCGATTGCGCCAAGGCGGCCGCTTCGGCCGAGCCGCTGGGGGCATGCCGGTTGGCCGGTGGAGGGGCGGCCACGCCCGAACCCGGCGGCACGGCGGTGCCGGCGGCATCCGGCACGCCATCGCCATTGTCGTCCGGCTGACTATTGCTGTTCACGTCCGGCCCGCCGCCGGCGCCGGGTGCGCTGGCAAGCGCCGGTCTTGTCTGACCGCCGCCATTGGGCTCGAAGGCGGCATTGACATTCTTGGTCACGACCGCCGTCAGCGCCTGTATTTCATCGTGCCGGAAAACATAAACCCTGTCCGAGGACTGAAGTGGCGTTCTGACCCGGCGCGCGATGGAGGCCGACACGGAAAACGGGACGAGCGAGATCGCATCCGACACCGAATCCCTGCGAACAATCAGAGCAAATGGCGTGTAGGAGTCTGCGGTCAAATCGCTGGCGTCGCGCAGTAGCGCCGAGGTGTCGGGCGCGGACGACAAAGGACGGGTGCCTTCGACGGCGACCGATCCTTTCAGCGCGACCTGGTCGAGAATCGCGCTCTTGTTGGCATCGACAAAGAGTATTTCGCCGCTGGCGATCAAGGTGCCCGGCTGAACGATGATCAGGCGTGTCGTTCCATCAATCTCAAGGTGCGACTTCGACAGATTGTAGGCGCCGGCAATCTCGATTCCGCCCGCCAGTCGAATAAGCGATTGCGCGCTTGCGCCCCGCGCGCCCGGCGACAACTCATATATTCCCTGGCGCCGAACAAATCCGGCGACCGCCACGGTCGCCCCCAACGGCGGCACGTAGAGCCGATCGCCGTCGCGCAGCGTGCCCAGAAACGAGGCGTTGCCCTGCGCGATGACGGAATAGAAATCGATCGTGATGCGCCTGCCGTCACGCAGCAATTGCACGTTTCGCAGACTGCCGGTCTTGCTGATGCCGCCGGACAGAAGGATCGCGTCGAGCGCCGTCGAAAGCGAATTGACAATGCGCGCTCCCGGGGTGCGCACTTCGCCCGCGACGATCACAGAAAACTGATGCACTTCTCCCAGGGAGACGAAGGCTTCGGTGGACACGAAGGCTTGCCCGACCTCGGCCTGCAGCCGTCTGCGGAATTCGCCGAACCTGATGCCGGCGGCAATCAACGGCTTTAGTTTGGGAAGCGTTACGAGTCCGTCGCGATCGATGTTCACGCGATAGTTGGTGTTTTCCTGCCCGCGCAAGGTGATGACAAGTTCATCACCCGGCCCCAGGATGAAGTTTTCGCCAATCGCGCCGTTTTGGGCAATCGAGACCGCCGCGGATACACCGAGAAAATCGTAGCCGAACTGCGTCAGCGTCTTGCCGGAACGGTCTTTGTACAGCTTTTCGAGATGGGACGGCGGTGACCCTGCATCGCTTGGCACGATCGGCTGATAAGTCTGCACCTCGGGTTCGTTTGGGCGCGGTCTCAGATCAGGATTGTCGCCACCGACGCGCTGCTGCAGGGCGCGCAGGGCATCGGGCGTGACATCCTGTGCGAGAGCAACCGTGCCGGCAAGCCCGCCTGCCGCGACCAGCGCGCCAAACGCAAGGACCGCGAAAGCGAGGCGACGCCCTTTCGAAAAACTCCAAAGGCCCTTTGACATTTTACCCCGATACGATGGCGCCAGGCGCGAAGTTCCGCGACGAAGGTGGATCGGCAATTAGATACTGACCAAACCAATCCCGCGCAAGGGAGATTACCCCGCAACTTGCGGCGGTTGGCCCAATTCCGCCCGTCGAGTCAGGGGCCGAACACATGTCGGAAAATCCATCCGCCGGAGAGGAATGCCGGCCTTGGCGCAGCCCGTCGGCAGCGCGGCCAGCGCGACGGGCGTCGCTTGCCAATGGGTGGGGCCCAAGCAATGATGTTTTCGGGTCGGAGGCACAATCGCACTGTGCGTTTGAATTTTCCAAATCGAACCGGATTCGCCTAATGGCCCGATTGCCAAGCGTGACCGCGTGCCGGCATTGCTGGGGTGTGTTGTTTTCCACGACCGCCGCGCTGTTAGCCATGACGGCCGGCGCGCAAGCCGATCAAGACTTCTATCGCCCTCGCACCACATACGGAGAGATCGGCATTTTGGAGATGCCGAGCGCCCGTACCGCTCCCGACGGTCAACTGACGTTTACGGCCAGCGTGCTGGACGGCATTCAACACTACAATTTGGGTTTCCAGATCCTGCCCTGGCTCGAGGGTTCGTTTCGCTACAGCCGAATTCCAAAATTGCTGGCCGGCGGCTTGACCGAATTCGACCGCAGCTTCGGGCTCAAGATCAGACTGGTAAACGAGAGCCGCCACTTCCCGCAGATCTCGCTCGGCGCTCGCGATCTGCTGGGTACGGGCATCTACTCGGGCGAATACCTCGTCGCGTCCAAACAGGTCGACGACTTCGACCTGACCTTGGGCATGGGATGGGGCCGTTTTGCGCAACGCGCCGCCTTTGCCAATCCTCTGGCGTCGCTCTTTTCGTCGTTTCGAACGCGCGATACGAATTTCGGACTGGGCGGAACGCTGTCGTTCGGCCAATTCTTCCATGGACCCAATGTCGGACTCTTTGGCGGAGTCGTCTGGCGCACGCCGATCGAGGGCCTGAACGTCCTCGCCGAGTACAGCTCCGACCGCTATATGCTCGAAGCCAAGACGGACACTTTTAAAGTGCACAGCCCGCTCAATTTCGGTCTGTCCTATCACTTTTTCGACGTGGCGACGGTTTCCGCCGGCTGGTACTACGGCAACAGCTACGGCTTGACGCTATCCATCAGCGCCGACCCAACCACGAACGTCGCGCCGGTGCGGTTCGAAGCCAACCTGCCGCAACCCGTGACCAGACCCGACAAAGGCCAGATCGAAGCGCTCACCGTCCTGTTGCAAAGATCGGCGCCAATAAAGCCGCTGCCGCGCGACGCGGCTTGGATCGATTTTCCGCAGACACCGATCAGCGAAGCGAGCACGTCGCTCAAAGCGACGCTCGTGAGCACAATCCAGGACGTTCGCGACGTCGAGGTGATCGGGCGCACGGTGCTTATCGATGCCGGAGCCAAACGGCACGGGGCCTTGACCTGCAACGGCTATGCCCGGATCGTTTCGGGCGTGGCAACCACCGTCGACGCGGTCGCGCTGTCGGATGTCTCCGATCCTTCCGGAAACGTCACGATCTGCCGCATCGCGCATTATACGGACACGGGGTTTCCGGAGCGTTTGAGCGCGAGCGACACACAGGCCGATTCGGGAGGATCGCCGGAGGTCGACGATCCGGCAACGGTCCTGGCGAAGGTTCGCGGCGACGTCGCGGCGCAATCCATTTCGGTCGAGGGGATTTCACTCGAACCCGGCATGATGTGGCTCTATTTCGACAATGAGCACTACTTTTCGGAGAGCGCCGCGGCGGGACGCATCACTCGCATCCTGATGGCGGATCTACCGGCGTCGATCGAAATCTTTCATCTGGTTTCCGTCCGGCACGGCATTTCACTGCGCGATTTCACGATAGCGCGCAGCGCCATGGAGCGGGCGTCTTCGACGTCCGGGTCCGCCGTCGAGTTGGGGCAAGCCATAAGCCTGAACATGCCGCCCCTCAACGAGCCGGTGCTGGATCGCGGCCAGGCGACCAGCTATCCCAGGCTGCATTGGAGCATCGAACCCGCGCTCACCGAGGGGCTGTTCGACCCGAACCGGCCGCTCCAGGTGCAATTGCTCGCCGCGCTCAACGCCAATGTCGAAGTCACGCCCTATCTTGATGTCGAAGGCAGCGTCGAGGCCAACATCTACAACAACTTCAATCTGAATCTGCCGGCCAACAGCCAGTTGCCGCATGTTCGCAGCGACATTCTGGAATACTACCGGCATGGCATCAACGGCATCGCGAAGCTCGACGCCGTTTACCGCACCCGCATCACGCGCGACGTCTACGCCGAACTCAAGGCGGGCTACCTCGAAAGCATGTTCGCCGGCGTGGGCGGACAGGTTCTATGGCAACCCGACGGCGAACGCATTGCGGTCGGCGCCGACCTGTACGACGTGTGGCAGCGCAGTTTCGACCGCCTGTTCGGGGTCCAGAAATACCATGTGTTGACGGGCCACGTTTCGCTGTATTATGCCTCGCCGTGGTACGACCTGAACTTCAATCTTCATGTCGGACGCTATCTGGCGGGCGACTATGGCGCGACGATCGAAGTCACGCGGCGGTTCTCCACCGGCGTCGAAATCGGAGCCTTCGCCACGTTCACCAACGTGCCCTTTTCGGTCTTCGGCGAAGGCAGTTTCGACAAGGGCATCCTGATTCGCATCCCATTCGAATGGGGCCTTCCCTTCCACAGCCGGTCGTCTTACGACCTCTTGCTGCGGTCGCTGACCCGCGACGGCGGACAGCGGCTGCTAGACGACGATTCGCTCCATGACGATCTTCAATCCACCAGCTACGGCGTACTCCGGCGGCATCTCGATGACATCACAAACCCTTAGATTTTCGCGGGGCTTGAAAAGGCTGGGCGCCGTGACGGCGTTGACGGCGATGAGCGCCGCGCTGTGCGGCTGCAGTTCGGACAATGGCGGCGGCGACTGGACGGCGATGGCCGACGTCATGCGAAAGGCCTGGGACAATCGCAACGCGTCCGTCGAATTGGCGGAGGCGGCATCGATACCCTACGCAACCATGGGCGTGCGGATTGGGGACGGTGCGCAGCAGATCATCGTGCTGGCGACCGACTCAGGGGGGCAGCGCCTTTGGACCTCGGCCGCCCGAATCGCGATAACCACCAGCGGCGGCCGCATCGTCAGCACAGCCGGATTCGCCGCGAACCTGACCGCGGTGGCCGCGAGAGACGGACTGGGCGCGCCCTGGTCCGAGCCGCATCGGGTAAGATGGACGGCCGACTTGTCCGATCTGGGCGTCTATTCGGTGAGTATTGTGTGCCAAGACACGCCGGCCGGGCACGAGACGACGACGATTCTGGGCAAGGACTTCGATACCGTCCGCGTCGATGAAACCTGCCGAAGCGACCAGCTCGACTGGTCGTTCACCAACATCTACTGGGTCAGTCTGAGCAGCGGCACAGTGTGGCGCTCGGTGCAGTATATCCACCCCAACATGGACCCGCTGGAACTCGAAATCCTGCGCCCGCCGGTCACCCCAGGCTAAAGCGAACAGTCGATCGCGCATATGAAAAATGCGCCCCCCGCATTCGCGAGGGGCGCACTGTATCTCAAAGAGCTTGGTCGAACGACCCGCGCGTGGACTAGAGGTGCGTGTTCGTCGTCGAACCGCCCGAATGTCCGCTGCCGCTGCCCGACATCACCAAACCGACGCCAAGCGCGACGAAGCCGACGCCTGCGATCCATACCCAAAGCGGTGCACGCATCGCTGCTTGCTTCACGCCTGCCGGTTTGCCCGGGGCCAGAGCCGCCTGGTCAGAATCTGACGCGGCGAAAGCCGTTGTCCCGCTCGAGAAGAGCAACGCCGAGGCCAAAGCCACCGCACCTAAGTTCCGCAACATGAAAAATCCTCCTGACCAGTTTGATCTAGTTAGCGCTTGAGTGCCCATTCTGTCAACGAAATCACCGAACTGACTGTTGCCTGCGGGCAACAACAACCGACAAATTCACCGGGAAATTCGGCACATTCCCCGGCCCTGAAACGCCCCAAAACCGCTACCGTTCCACGAAATTATTGGTGAGCCCGGATGGGATCGAACCATCGACCCTCTGATTAAAAGTCAGATGCTCTGCCGCTGAGCTACGGGCTCTCCCGAGAGCGGCGGACACTAGGAAAGTGCGGCCACGCGGTCAACGACGCCGTGAAGCGGACAATTTGCTGAGTCGGCCCCGGGAATCATCGGCTGCGGCGCCCGCGAAAATATCGCGGGTGCGACAGGCGGCAGCCTTTGCCCCGACCGCGATGTTCGGCGTTCAACATCGATACCGGCACTCGCCGCGCCGGCCGTTCACCCTGAGCGGCGGCGTCGCGCCCGTGCCTCTCGATCCGTGCAAACCTCGACCGAGCATGCAGCAATTTTCGCGGCACATTGCGCTGAATCGACGACGACGAGCGCCCGCGCAACGACGGCCGAGACGAACTTGCAAGGTCGTCCTGAACTCGACTACTAGGAACGCTCTCAACCGATGGATAGCGGACCGGATGGCGGGACTGTGGAAAAAACTGTTGTTGTCGCGCATTTGGGAACGGCTACTTCGCGAACGGCTTGCTGAGCCAATTCACCTCAATCTGCTGTCGATCCCCGTCGCGCTCTTCGGCGGTGTGAGGTCGAAGATCTACTTCGACCTGCTCGTGCGGCAGCAAAATGCTTTTGGCTTGCTTGAAGCCGCCCTCCTTGCCAAAGAGTCCAACGTCAAATCGTTCGTCGCTGTCGAGTTCGGCGTCGCCGCGGGCGCCGGCCTCGTCAATATGTGCAAACTGGCCGAACGCATCTCAAGGACGTTGGACATCGGTATTCGCGTCGTCGGCTTCGACACCGGAAGCGGAATGCCGGATCCCATCGATTTTCGCGACCATCCCGACCTCTACCGGCCCGGCGACTTCGTGATGGACGAACAGGCGTTGCGGAAAATACTGCCGCCGCGCGCCGAACTGGTCATTGGGGCGCTCGAGAAAACCGTTCCGGAGTTCACAAAATCGCTCTCGGCCGCCGAGCCGCTTGGCTATGTGGCGCTCGACGTCGACTATTACTCAAGTTCGAAGGCGGGCCTGGAGGTGTTTACCGGCCCCGCAAGCAACTATCTGCCGCATGTGCTGCTCTATCTCGACGACAATCAGGACCCGCGGCATACGCCCTGGCAGGGCGAGCTGCTCGCCGTGAGCGAGTTCAACGAACGCCACGCCATGCGAAAGATCGCGCCCTACAATTTTCTGCGCGAGCGACGGCTGTTCAAGCGTGCCGTGTGGATCAGCCAGATGTTCGCCGTCTACGTCTTCGATCACCCCGTCCTGACCAATCTGCAAGGGCGGCGCGAACACGCGGTCAATCTGGACAATCCTTATTTGAAACGTTGAACGTTGGCCGAGCGGAAACGACATGCGGATTTTCATAACGGGCGGATCGGGTTTCATCGGAACGACGGCGGTTCGCCATTTTCTCGATCTCGGGTGGACCGTGTGCAACGTCGACCTTGTGGCCCCGAAAATCGAAGACCAGCGCGCCTATTGGGTCGCGTGCGACATCCGCGATGCGCAACGGCTTCGCGCGGCGCTCAGCGATTTTCGTCCCGACTTCGTATTGAATCTCGCGGCCCAAACGGGTGCCGACCAGCCCGATCTCAAACTTGAGGACCTCGACACCAACATGGACGGCGTCGAAGCACTCATCGACGCCATCCGCGCCGCCGGCACGGTCAAGCGGACGATTTTCGTCTCCAGCCTGCTGGTTTGCCGCAACGGCTACATTCCGCAAAGCGACGAAGATTATTGTCCGCCCGGTGCTTACGGCGCCAGCAAGGTTGAGGGCGAGAAAATCGTGCGCGGCCGATCGGGCTTCGGCGAATGGGTCATTGTCCGGCCCACCAGTGTGTGGGGACCCTGGTTCGAGCATTCGTACAAGACCTTTTTCAAGATGGTGCAACGCAATCTCTATGTGCATATCCGCGGCGGAAAGGATTTGATCAAGCCGATCACATTCGTCGGCAATACCGCATACATGTTCGAGAAAATCCTGACGTCGGGATCCAATCTTGTGGCCTCCCAGACGTTCTATCTGGGAGACTATCCCGCAACCACCGTTGGCGGTTGGGCCGATACCGTGCAGCGGGCGTTGAAATCGCGACCGATCCTGACGCTGCCGTTGTGGCCCCTGCGCATGGCGGCGGCGGCCGGCGACGTGCTGAAACGCCTGGGCTACAAGGATCCGCCGCTCAGCAGCTTTCGGCTGCAGAACCTCATGACCGGCGGCGATTATCCCCTCGAAAAAACCCAACTCGTCGTCGGGCCGCTGCCGTTCTCGCTCGGCGACGGCGTCGCGCAGACCGTGCGCTGGATGCGCGAACGCGGAGAGTTGCGATAGAAGGACACCGAGATCGGCCTCAAGCACGTCTCAACAGCCGGCAATGTCAGGAGAGCCGGCCGGCGAACAAGTCGATGACAAACCGCTCGCGCGCCGTCGTCGCGTGGTGGCTTTGGCGTATCTTCCCGTCGAAATGGAACATGCTCGAATTGCCCATGAAGTGCCACTCGCGAGCGAAATTCGTCCGCAACTCGGCCACGCTCTGTGGCGCCACGCCAAGAAACCGAAAGATCGAGTCGAGGGTTTCGTCGGTGCTGTCGCACAACTGGTCGTAGCCGATCCTCAGATAGGGGACGTAACGACGAAGCGCGCTGGACCGGCTATGGTACATGCGCCACGAAAATGCATTCCTGGCGAGCCCTCCGACGGAGTCGCCGTGATTTTTCGTGGCGGATTTGACGTAGTCGGCCGCGTCGCGGACGACGTGCAAGACGCCATCGACGCGGCCACCCGACGCGACAAACGCCTTCACGCGGGCCAGGGATTTAACGCCATCGATGAACACCTTGGGATCGCGGCCGAGATGCTGGGCATAAACAGCGGCGACGAACTTGTCATAGTCGTCCAGGAAAACGCCCGCGTCTTTCGCGCGGAGCAAACGCAGAAGCGGTATCGGAAGGTTGCTGTATAGGCGTCCGTCGAGCGCGGTCCCGGTCAGCCTGGGCCAACTCGGCAACAATTCCGGTTGATCGGCGTATCGCGCGGCGCCGATTTTCTCGCCGATGTTCAGCCAAAACGGGCATTCGCTGACAAGACGGCCACAACCGCAGACCTGATCGTAGGCGTGGCTCGGATAGGTATCGCCCAGGCAGACAACTTTGGGATGGGCATTCAACAGCTTGGCCAGGAGCGTGGCGCCGTGGAAACTCGGCGCCAAGACAAAGAATCGACGATCAAACGTCCTCTCGCCGATCATTCCAGATGCTCACGATGTTCGATAGGCTTGTATTTTAGGTCAGAGGCCTGACGCAAAGCAACTCGCCGGCGGCGATCGAGCGATCACCTCGAATTCGGCCTAGAGACGCTGTCAACTTGAGCTTCATGCCATTGTCCGGTTAAATCCGGGCAAAGGACGTTCCGAGTCTTGATGACGTTCAGTCACGGTTGTGTTGACGCGTTGATCGCGCAAGCGCTTGGGTTGCCGTCTTGGCGTGCACCGACAGCGCTTCCGCGCCCAATCGCCATCCCGACCAATTTGCACAAACGTCCAACCAGCGTTGCGGCTGCGCGGGACACAATTGCCGGTACCCGATTTCATCGCCCGACCAAGGAGTATTTCCCATGAGTGTTCCTCTGCTTGACAGCCACATCTTCGTCGGCGACGCGAGCGACGAAGCCGCTGATGTCGCGATGAGCGGCGACGTCCACATCGACAATACCGGCGCCACCGAGATCCAGCCGGCCGTCGTCAGCTATTCGAAGATCCAGGATACCTCCGACACCGACGTCGTGCTTGGGCGCATGACCGCCGGCGGCGGAACCATCGAGGAAATTCCCCTGACGGCGGCCGGTCGTGCGCTGATCGCGGACGCCGATGCGTCGGCGCAGCGCACCACGCTTGGCCTCGTCATCGGCGCGGACGTCCAGGCCTATGATGCCAATTTGACGGCCTGGGCGGCAGCCACCGTGCCGGCCGGTGCCGTCGTCGGCACGACCGACGCCCAGACTCTCACCAACAAAGCGTTCGATGCCGCGGCCAATTCTTTGACGAACGTCACCACGGCGATGTTCGCGACCGACGTCGTCGATACCGACCCGACGCTGGCGGCGGACAGCGCAACGCGCATCGCCGCCCAGTCCGCCGTCAAGTCTTATGTCGACAACGCGGTCACCGGCCTGTTCTGGAAGGCGTCGGTCGACGCGAAGTCGACCGGCAATGTCGACATCTCCAGCGCGCCGGCGTCTCTTGACGGCCATAGCGGCGACCCCGGCGTGTCGCGCTGGTTTCTAAACGATCAGACGACCGACACCGAGAACGGTGTCTACCTTTTCAACGGCACCGGCAATCCGCTGACGCGAACCAGCGACACCGACAGCGGCGCAGAGATCAAGGGCGCCACGTTCATGGTCGAGGGCGGCGGAACGTTTTATGCCGCGAACACCCAGTGGACCAACACAAACACGACGCCCCCGACAATCGGCACGACGCCGATCACCTTCGCGCAGATCGCGGGTGCCGGGACCTACAGCGCGGCCTCCGGTCTCACGCTGACCGGCAATCAGTTCGCGGTGGCGAGCAACGGCATCACATACGATCTGTTTCAGCAGGTCGCGGCGTCGGCGCTGGTCGGCAACGCGACCGGCTCGGCGGCGAATGCGACCGACATCGCCCTCGGCGCGACACTGGCGTTCAGCGGATCGGCGCTACAGACCGCGGCCTTGACGGGCGACGTGACGGCCGCGGCCAACTCTTTCTCGACAACAGTCGCCAGCATTGCCGGCGTCGCGGTCGGCACGCCGACCGGCAGCGGCAATTTGGTTTTTTCCGCATCGCCGACGCTGAGCGGCACGGTCGGCGGCGCGGTGACGTTCTCCGACCCGCTCACGCTCAGCAGCGCGGTCACGCTTGATGGCGCCATCACCTATGGCGGCGTCACGCTATCCAACGCGGTGACGGGCACGGGCAACCTTGTCGCATCGGATACGGCGTCGATCGCGGGGGTGTGGACAACGACGGGCTCCTATTCGTTTGCCGCCCAGGACGTCGTGCATTCCGGATTCGATATGACGACGGTCGGTTCGTTCTATGGAACGCCCGGCTCGGTTTCCGCCACCGCTTCGACGAGCGCCGCATCGACGGCCATCACGCTTTCGTCCGGTCACGGTCTGGCGGACGGCAATTATGTCACCATCGCCGGCTGCCTTGGGGCGTTCATACTTTCCGGCGTCGGTTCGACGAGCGCGACGCTCAACCGCACCGCCGACGCAACCGTTTCCGGCGCGGTGATCCAGCTCATTCAGCTCAACGACGTGACCATGATTTCCGGTTACAATTTCAACGCGAACACCAACAGCGGTGAGCCGCAATACACCAATTCGCTGGAGGCGGACTACCTCTCGACGTCCGGTTATCGCCTGATGGAGAGCTATCAACAATATGTGTCTGTGGACGGACTAACGGTGATCCGACCGCTCTTCATACAGATGAACCGCGATCTGAACAGCGTCTCGGCGACCGCCATCGTGGCCGGCACAAACGCCGGCTTCCGGATCACCGACTCCTGGGGCGGGACCAACATCGCGCGCTACGACATCGACGGTTCGATCACCTATACGAAGTCCGGCGCCGCAATGTCGGCGCAGGGCGTCTTCAGCGGAAATTGCAGCTTCCTGACCACCTATACCGCGGACGGACTGTTCGGCGCGAGCGCCGCGCCCTGGTCGATCGTCACGCCCGCCGGCGATGGATCGGCGACGCGTATCGGCTATGTCGATGGCGGGTCCGGTCAATACTCGCCGCGCATCGGCTTCTATCAACCGGGCGGTGCGAGCAAGACGGCCGCCAACGCCTCGATCGGCTTGGAGACCGACGGCAACCTCAGTATCGCTTCCGGTCCATCGAACACCATCGGCGCGCGTTTCGGTTCCACCGGGCATTTGATGCTCGGCGGCACCACGACGGACAACGGCGTGCTCACCGTCGGTGGCAAGATCATGCCCGACAACACAGCCGCGCGCGACATCGGGTCATCCACTCTAACTTTTCGCAGAGGCTTCTTCTCGACCGCGATCGGTGTCGGCACCAGCACCGCGCTCGTTTCGCGACTCCATGTGGCGGACACCAAGCCGGCCCTGACCAGCGCGGCGGCGTTCAATTCGCTGGGCATCACCGCCGACGACAACACCGCGCTAGCCGTGGGCACCGGCGGCGGCATCTCGCTGAGAGCCGTCTACACCAGCGGCGGAGCGGCTATCCCGATCGCAGCCATCGACGCCTACAAGGAGTCGGCGACCGTATCCGACTTCCGGGGAAGCATGCGCTTCTTCGTCGGAAGCAACAGCGTCGGTTATCCGATCGAGGGCATGCGGCTCAACTCCGCCATGCACCTGCTCATCGGCACGACCACGGACAACGGCGCGCTCACTGTCGCCGGCGTCATTGCGCCCGAAGCAACCGACACGCGTGATATCGGCACGACGAGTCTGGCGTTCCGCAACACCTATTCGAACGCGTTCGTTCCCACGGGCTCGACCGTGCCCAGCAACGGTCTCTATCTCGCGGCCGCGAACAGCCCGGCGATTGCCTCCAACAGCGCCAAGGCGCTGGGCTTCGACGGCAGCCAGAATGCGACCTTCGGCGCCGGCGTTACCGTGACCGGCGTCATCCAGCCCGAAGCAACCGGCACGCGCGACATCGGCACGACCAGCGTCGTGTTCCGCAACACCTATTCGAACGCTTTCGTTCCCGCAGGCTCGACCGTGCCCAGCAACGGTCTTTATCTCGCCGCGGCGAACAGTCCCGCGATTGCCTCCAACAGCGTCAAGGCGCTGGGCTTCGACGGCAGTCAGAATGCGACGTTCGGTGCCGGCGTCACCGTGACCGGCGTCGTCCAGCCGGACACGAACGGTGCGCGCGATATCGGAACGACCAGCACCGCCTTCCGAAACACCTATTCGAACGCTTTCGTTCCCGCGGGCTCGACCGTGCCCAGCAACGGTCTTTATCTCGCCGCGGCGAACAGTCCCGCCATCGCCTCCAACAGCGTCAAGGCGCTGGGCTTCGACGGCAGCCAGAATGCGACCTTCGGCGCCGGCGTTACCGTGACAGGCGTCATCCAGCCGGACGCCAACAATTCGCGCGATCTGGGTACGACGTCCCTCGCCTTTCGCAGCGGATATTTCGGAACCTCTGTCGGCGTCAACACAAGCCCGGTCTCGAAAATTCACGTGGCCGATGCGAAGGCCGTGCTCACAAGCGCCACGGCGTTCAATACGCTCGGCGTCACGGTCGACGACACCTCCGCGCTGGCGGTCGGCACCGGCGGCGGGATCTCGTTCCGCGCCGTATACAATGGCGGCGGAGCGTTCAAACCGATCGCGGCGATAGACGCCTACAAGGAATCGTCAACTGCGTCCGACTTCAAAGGCACGCTGAGGTTCTTCACCGGCAACAATGGAACGGGCTACCCGTCGCCCGTGATGCAGCTCACCAGCGCAGGTTATTTGCTGATCGGCTACACCGCGTCGAACGGCGGCTACAATCTGCAGGTCAACAGCCAGATCTACGCGACGAACGCGACGATCGCCACGTCGGATCTCAATCTGAAGACCGTCCATGCCGCGACCGGGCCATGCTTGCCGGGCGGCGAGGAAGGTGACGGCAGTTTCAGCGCCGACCTGCTTTTGGCGGTGCGTGACATTCCGACGATCATGTATACCCGCATCGACGAGGAGAATTCGAAGACCCAGTTCGGCTATGCCGCGCAGCACTGGCAGGCGGCCCTCGGTGTGATTTCGCCGGCCAATGAAAATGGCTGGCGCGCGGTGCAGAAGTTCGAGGGCGGGATCCTCGGCCTCACGGACTCCGACGCGCACACGCTAAAGATCGCGTCGCTCGAGCGTTTCAAGGCCGACAAGAGCGAAGTCGACGAGTTGCGCCGGCAACTCGTCGAATTGCGGCGCCAACTCGAAGACGTCAACCGGTATGTCGCGAAGCTCGGCGGTTGAGGCGCCGGCGTAAGGGGCAACGCCTGACGGCTGCGCGGCGTCGGGCGCAGCGGCGAGGCCGATGGGGAAGATGAGCGTGGCACCATCCCGACCTCGGTCATTGCCCGGTGTTCTTGCCTGGGCCGAATTGCCGCTCGCCTGCTGCGCCTTTGGCGTGTTCTTCTGCGCGCTCGTCACCGTCTTCCTGTGGGCGCGGCAGGACGATTTCGTCATGCGCCAGATCGTGACCATCTCGAAGGCGAACGAACTGCGCGGCCTTGCCAAATTCAGGCGCCTGATGTCCGTCACACGAACGCTGATGTTACCGCGACTGGATTTCTACGGGCGGCAAGCCTTGCCGGAACCTTCCGGTTTCCTGCCGCGCGCGCCCAGTGAGGCGCTGCTGACGGCGCAGGGGGCGTGCGGGGATTTCGCGCTGGTATTCACCAGGTTGCTGCAGGTCTCAGGCGAGCGTGCAAAGCTCATGCAAATGATCTGCCGCAACGGCACCTCCTGTCACGTCATCACCGAGGTGGACTTGAACGGCAAGTGGATCGTGATGGATTCCATTCTCAACTTTTCCCCGACCGACAGACAGGGAAATCCGCTCAGTGCCGACGAAGTGCGGAAGGACTGGAGCCATGTCAAACTTGAACTCCTGCCCCCGCCGCATCTGCATCGAAAATACGACTATCAACGGGTCATCGGCACGAATTGGAACAAGTTCGGCGCGGTGTCGCGGGCGCTCTATTCTGTCCTCAGGGCCATTGGAATGAGCGATCTCGACGGTTTTTCGCTTCGCTCCTATGTGCTCAATCCCTATTGGGCCGTTTTCTTCGGCCTGCTGGCGATCGGAGGCCTCGTTTTTCCACTCTGGATACGAAGGATTCAACGCAAATACGGTGCTCCGAGCAACTCCGCGCCCGCGGACTAATTGGTGCCCGCGAGCAGCGCCCGCATTCCGGAGACGGCATCCTGTGCTTTCATCCATTGGGCCGCGTAGCTGCGCGCCCAGGTTCGGACGGCGATGAATTCGGCGTCGCCGAGCGCCGCGAAATGTTCGATTGCCGCCACGAAAGCTTGCGGCCGATCGAGCGGCAGGTCGAAACCAACGCCCGCCGCCTCCAAACTACGCCAGGGCGTGCGGTCGCTGACGATAATCGGCAATCCAGCGCTCAGCGCTTCGAAGATGACATGGCCAAAATTCTCGCCCAGCGACGGTAGAAAGAAAACGTCCTGCGCGCACAGAACGCCCATTATCGCGTCGGGAACAACGGCGCCCGCATAGACAACCTGGATGTGTGGCGGCATGTCCCCGATCAACCGCTCGCACTCGGTCCAATAGGGCTGATCTTCGGCGGTGCCCACGATCGTGAAGCTGACCGGTGTCGTGACCTGGGACAGCACCCGCAGCGCGAAGGTCAGATTTTTCATTTCGCAGATTCGCGAGACGAATACGAGCTTGAGAAGATTGGAACGGCCGCGCTGCAGCAGGTTGGGGTCGAGCGGCGCCAGAGCCGGAAGGACCCCGACAAGACGAACAGCCTGCGGCGTGACGCCAACAACCAGGCGGATGCGATCCGCCTCGTCGGCGGACGTGGCCTGCCAGACAACGCCCTTGTGCAGACCAAGAAGCTTCGAGACCCACAGAAATGTCTTCTTCTTCGCCGCCTTCAAGCCAAGGGCGCCGGCGCCGAATTCGCCGCGCGGCGCGATGACGACCCGCCGCCGCGGCGCCAACCCCAGCCAGATGGCGAATACGGGCAGGATGGAAAAAACCGGATCGAAGAAGCCGTTGATGTACAAGGTGTCGTAGGGCGCCTGCCGCAACAGCCGAACGATCCGCATCGCAAGACCGGCGCCCGGCGGCAGATAATTCACCATGGCGCCGGCGACGCGGACGGGTTCGCCAAGAGCGACGCCGGGATAAGGCGCCGTGTCGCCCTGGTCCCGGTCGAGACAGCCGATGCGAATTTCAAAATCCTCGCAAAGCGCCGACACGATGTTGCGGACGCTACGCAACTGGCCACCGAAGCGATATCCCGGCAGGAAGTGACGCAACAAGATCAGGGCGCTAGGGTTCATGCGTCAGTTCGATGTCCGGCGAGCGAACGGAGCGTTTCGAAGGTTGCTCTGGTCAGTTCTCAATAGCCGCATCCCGCAAAAAAAGAAATTCCGCGGATGGTTACCGCATCGAACGATTGCAGCCATGATATCGTGTCGAGACCGGCTGCCGTGGCCTTCGCCGGCCCCAGCCAAATCGGCCTTTTGAACTGTGACAAAATCCGCTATGGAGTGCCAGCCTTTCGCCATCGACGGCATCCTGGATATCTCCGTACCGATGGCGTGCTCGCCGAACCCGATTTTGTGAATCGACAGTCTGGAACTGAACATGACCAGTGATTACCGCGAGTCCTACGCGAACAAAACCGTCCTGGTGACCGGCGGGGCCGGCGCCATCGGTTCGACCTTGTCGCGCGCGCTCGCCGAATGCGGCGCGGCGAAAGTCGTCATTCTGGACAATCTTTCGGCGTCGTATGAATGGAGCATTCCCAACCTTCCCAACGTGCTTTTCGTGAAAGGCGACATCACCAACGATATCGACCTGAAGCGCGTGTTCCATGAGCGCCCGAGTCATATCTTTCACCTCGCCGCCTTCTTCGCCAACCAGAATTCGGTCGACTTCCCCGAGCGCGATCTTCTCGTCTCGCAGCTGGGCACGGTCAAGCTGCTCGAACACGCCATTGCGCAGGGCGGCATCAAGCGCTTCGTCTACGCCGGATCGGGCTGCGCGATCTACGGCGCGCAGGCGCCGCTGCCGCTGAAGGAAGACTTCGTCTCCATGCATCTGACGACACCGTACCAGATTTCGAAAATGGCGGGGGAACTCTACGTCAATTTCTATTGGCACCATTACGGCCTGCCGGTCGTGAAGACACGCTTCTTCAATTCCTATGGACCGGGAGAAGTGCCCGGCCAATACCGCAACGTCATTCCCAATTTCATGTTCTGGGCGATGCGGGGCCAGCCCCTGCCGATCACCGGTTCGGGCAAGATGACCCGCGACTTCACCTATGTGACCGACATCGTCGACGCCCTGCTGCGCTCCGGATACTACGAATCCGCGATCGGCCAGGAGATGAACATCGCGTCCGGACGCGAAATCGAGATCATCGAGATGGCGGAGATGGTGAACAAGGTGACCGGCAACACGGCCGGCCTGGTCTTCACCGACCGGCGCAAGTGGGATACCAAGTCGCGCCTGCTGGCCTCAATCGACCGCGCCCGCGAGGTGCTCGGCTACGCGCCGACGATGTCGTTCGAGAGCGGCATCGGCAATCTGCACGAATGGTTCAAGGAACATTGGGATGAGATCCAGCGCGACGCCGAGTTTCCGCCCGGCATGTCGGCCGCGGTCAAGAACTACGTGCTCAGTCACGGCAACCGCTGAAGGCAATCGTCCACACCTATGCGGCAAGTCATCCAAAGTTACCGGACCGGCGCTGTTCAGCTGGAAGAGGTTCCGGTTCCGCGCTGCGGCTCGCGCGGCATCCTGGTTCGCAACCGGGTCTCGCTCATCAGCCTGGGCACGGAACGTTCGACCATCGAGTTGGGGCGCAAGAGCCTGCTGGGCAAGGCGCGAGCGCGGCCCGATCTGGTCAAGCGCGTCATCGAGAAGGCGCGGCGCGACGGCCTCAAGCGCACCTACGAAGAGGCGATGGGGCGGCTCGATACGCCGACGCCACTGGGCTATAGCTGCGCCGGCGAAGTGATCGAAGCAGGAGCCGCCGCGCCGGAATTTTCGCCCGGCGACCGCGTCGCCTGCATCGGCCAGGGCTTTGCCAGCCATGCCGAGTTCGTCTCGATCCCGGCCAATCTCGCCGCCAAGCTTCCCGACGCGCTTTCCTACGACGAAGCGGCGTTCGGCATGCTGGGCATCATCGCGCTGCACGGCGTACGCAGCGCGAAGCTGACCTTCGGCGAGTCGGTCGCGGTCCTGGGCCTTGGACTGCTCGGCCTGCTCACGGTGCAAATCCTGCGCTCGTATGGCTGCCGGGTGATCTGCATGGATCCGGACCCCAGCAAGGTCGCGATGGCGCTGGCGTTCGGCGCCGACGCGGCGACCGCATCGACCGACGAACTGGAAGGGGCGGTGTCGGCGCAGACCGCATCCTTCGGCTGCGATGCGGTGATCATCGCAGCGGCGACGAAGTCGGATGCGCCGATCCACACCGCGGTCAAGCTGTGCCGGATGAAGGGCCGCATCGTCGTGGTTGGGGTCGTCGACATCCATCCCGACCGGAACGAATTGTGGGCGAAGGAGATCGAGCTTGTGGTGTCGCGGGCGGCCGGTCCCGGCTCGCTCGACCCGCTCTACGAGCAGGACGGCGTCGATCTGCCGATCGGCGACGTGCGCTGGACGCAAAACCGCAATCTGGAGGAATTCCTGCGCCTGGCGGCGACGCGGCGGGTGGACCTGAAGCCGCTCATCACCCACCGTTTCCCGATCGCCGACGCGGCCGCGACCTATTCCGGCCTGATCGGCGGGTCGATCGGCGGCGCCGTCGGCGTGCTTCTCGACTATCCGGCGGATACGCCGGTCGAGCGGCTGGTGACGATCGGTCCGGCGAAAGCCAAATCCGGCTCCGATGTCGTGCGCATCGGCGCGCTGGGTGCCGGGCTGTTCGGCAAAGCCATCCTGCTGCCGACGCTCGCGAAGCTTTCCGGCGTGTCCCTGGACGTGCTGTCGACCGCGTCGGGCGCGAGCGCGATGCACAGCGCCAAGCGCTTCGGCTTCAAGCAAGCCGCGACCACCGCCGAGGCGATCTTCGAGAACAAGGACATCGACGCCGTCGTGGCGGCAACGCCGCACGACCAGCATGCCCATGCCGTTCTGGAGGCCCTGCGCACCGGCAAGGCGCTGTTCCTGGAAAAGCCGTTTTGCACGACGCCGGAGGAACTGGACAAAATCAGGACCGCGCTGGCCGCCAATTCAAGCCCACCCGTCATCATGGTCGGCCATAACCGGCGCTATTCGCCGCATGCGGACGCCATCAAGCGTTGGCTGAAGACGCGAAGCGCACCGCTGGTGCTGAATCTGCGGATCAATGCCGGCTTTGTTCCGGCCGACCATTGGGTGCATTCCGAGCGCCAGGGCCGCAGCCGCATCGTCGGCGAGATGACGCATTTCATCGACCTGATCTGTGCCTTGACGGGTGCGCGCATCCGGCGCGTCCAGGCGGCGCGGGTGTCGGGCGACGGTCGCCTTGTCATCAGCAACGACAATCTGAGCGCAATCTTCGAGATGACGGACGGTTCGGTCGCGACGCTGGTCTATTCCGCGCAAGGGGCGCGCCAGACGCCGCGCGAGCAAATCGAAATCTTCTCGGGCGGGACGACCATCACCAGCACCGATTTCAAATCCTCGACCCTGACCGCCGCCTCTGGCAAGCAGACCCAGTTCCGCACCAGCGGCGCACAGGCCGGTTATGCCGAGGAACTGCAGCATTTCGTGGACAGCGTGCGCGGCAAGGCGATGCTCACGCCATCGCTCGCGGACATGGTGCGCACCATGCAGGCGGCCTTCGCGATCGAAGAGGCGCTGGCGCTCGGCAAAGCCGTCGATCTGGAGACGGAATGAGGCTTCTGCTCGTCACCGACGCCTATCCGCCGGAAATCCGCTCTTCCTCGCATCTGATGGTCGAACTCGCCGAGGAATTGCGCGATCGCGGCCATGAGGTGCATGTGCTGACGAGTTGGCCGCAATACAATCTCGACGCCGCCGCGCAGAGCCTGCAATTCGAGGAGTCGATGCAGGAGAGCGGCATCCACGTCATCCGCGTCCGAACACCGGCGCATCACAATGTCGGCTTCATCCGGCGCGGCCTCGCCCAGTTGCAGATGCCGTTTTACTTTCTTGCGGCGCTCAAGAAACACCTGGCCGGCCGCCTCGATTGCGCGATCGTGTACACCCCGCCCCTGCCTCTGGCCCTGGTCGGACAAAGGTTGCGCGCCCGCGGCGTCCGTTTCGTGCTGAACGTGCAGGATATCTTTCCGCAGAACGCGATCGATCTGGGCGTGCTGAGCAATCCGGCGCTCATCGGCTTCTTCCATTGGATGGAACGGCGCGCCTATCGCGGCGCCGACGCGGTGACGGTGCATTCGCAAGGCAACCGCGATTTCGTCCTGGGCGAGAACCCCGGCATCGCCGGCAAGCTGACCGTGCTGCACAACTGGATCGACGCCGGTTCGCACGACAGGCGCGCCGCAACCCGCGATTTTCGCGGCGAATGGAAACTATCCGACAAATTCGTGCTGCTGTTCGCAGGAGTCATCGGCCCCTCGCAAGCCCTGCATCTGGTGCTCGACGCGGCGCGGCAATTGCGCGACTTGCCGCAGATGGTCTTTCTGTTCGTCGGTGACGGTACCGAAAAGGCCAAGCTGGAAGAACGCGCGCGCGCCGAAGGCCTCGACAATGTCGTGTTCAAGCCGTTCGTCTCGCGCGAAGACTATCCCGACCTGGTGGCGGCGTGCGACGTCGGCCTGGTTTGCCTCAGCGCCATGAACAAGACGCCAGTCGTGCCGGGCAAGATCCTGGGCTACATGGCCGGCGGCAAACCGATCGCGGCGTTCTTGAACAAGGAAAGCGATGGGCACGCGATCATCAAGGACGCGCAATGCGGCTACAGCTGCGTGTCGAACGCGCCGGCCGAGGTCGAAGCGCTATTGCGCCGCCTTCACGCCGAGCGCGCGCAGGCGCCGCAGATGGGCGCGCGCGGCGCGAGCTATGTTCGCCGCCATTTTTCCAAGGAAGCGCTCGTCGGCCAGCTGGAGGCGCTCGCTAAAGGCGTTTGACGGCTATTTCGTGTTGCCCTGGCGCCTGCGCCGCGGCTATGGTCGCGCGCTATCCAGACAGGTCCCATGCGTATTTTATTCGTCTTTGGCACGCGGCCTGAAGCCATCAAGCTCTTTCCGCTTATCCATGTCGCGCGCCTGCGCCGGGATTGGACCGCCCTCGTCTGCGTGACGGCGCAACACCGGTCCATGCTCGATCAGGTGCTGTCGCTCTCCGGCATCGTTCCCGACTTCGATTTGAACGTGATGAAGCCGAACCAGGACCTGGGCGGGCTGACCGCGGCGTGCCTGACCGGTATTCAGGGCGTCGTCCGGCAGGTCAAGCCCGATATCGTTGTGGTCCAGGGCGATACGACCACGGCGTTCGCGGGCGCCCTGGCGGCCTTCTACGAGAAGGTCGCCGTGGCCCATGTCGAAGCCGGGCTGCGCAGCGGCAACATGCAGGCGCCGTGGCCGGAGGAAGCGAACCGCAAGCTGGTCGCGGCGATCACCGACATCCATCTGGCGCCGACGGCGGCCGCGCGCCAGGCACTCCTTGCCGAAGGTGTCGATGCCGCTGCAATCCATGTCACCGGCAATACCGTCGTCGACGCGCTGCTGTGGATGCGCGAGCGCCTCGCCGAAACCGCCTTCCAGGTTCCCGGCCTCGCTGAGACGCCGAAGGGCAAGCGTATGATCCTGGTGACGACGCACCGGCGCGAGAATTTCGACGGCGGCATCAAGCGCATTGCGCAGGCCATCGCGCGGCTCTCCGCGCGCGACGATGTGGAGATCGTCTTTCCGGTTCATCTGAATCCCAATGTTCGCGGACCGGTCCAGGACGTGCTGTCGTCGCGCGCCAATGTCCATCTGCTCGAACCGCAGGACTACCTGCCCTTTGTCCAGCTCATGAGCCGCGCCACGCTTATCATCACGGACTCCGGCGGCGTGCAGGAGGAAGCACCGGTGTTCGGCGTGCCGGTGCTGGTGACGCGCGAGACGACGGAACGCCGCGAGTCGATCGAGGCGGGAACCGCCAAGCTCGTCGGATCGGATGAAGACCTGATCGTGACGACGGCGTCGACGCTGCTCGACAAGCCCCAGGCCTATGCGGCGATGAGCCGGAAGCACAGCGCCTTCGGTGACGGCCGCGCGGCAGAGCGGATCATCGGCATCCTGCAAGCCTGGCGCGACGCGCGGACCTGAGCCGTTCAGGCAACGACGGCAAAATTCTTCGCGACGATCCTGGCCCAGCGGCGCGCCCAAGGCTGTCGCGGCCTGCCGGGCGGCGTGGAATCCGGGAATGCTTCCTGGAGCCAGCGATCCAGCGGCAAGCCGAAACCGGATTTCGGCCGGTTGACGATACTGTCCGGCAACGGCGTTCGGGGGCTGCTCGCCAGCAATTTCTTGCGCTGCCCGGCGATCATCTGTTCCGAATACGGTGCCAGGTCTTGCAGCAGGCGCCAGTCGACCAGCGGCGTGCGCAGCTCCAGCGAGTGCGCCATGCTGGCCCAATCGGAGTCGCGAAGGAGTTGGTTGCGTAGATACTGCGTCGACTCGAGCGCCGAGATCGCCGCACCAAGATTGCCGTGCGCCGGCTTGCCGCCTTCGAGCCAATCGGCAAAGCCGAGCCGCGCGAGACCTTCGCGCGCCGCGTCCGGAGGCATCAAGGCCGAAAGCTCCTGCGGCACATGAAGACCCCGGCGCAGGAAATAAGAGCCACGCAGGCTTGGAGCCAATTGTGGAATTCCGGCTACCTTGGGGGTGTTGAGGCATTTGGCCAAGACGCCAAACAGCCCCGATGCGATCCGGCCGCGCGGCAGCCATCGGCCCAAACGATAGAGTTTCGGCACCGAGTCGAACGTCGGATAGCCGCCGAACAATTCATCGCCGCCGATGCCGGACAGGACGACCTTATAGCCGCGCTCGGCGACGGCCTTGGAGGCGAACCAGGTGTTCACGCCGTCGATGCTCGGCTGGTCCATCGCCGCGAGGATGCGGTCGATGTCGCCCAGGAACTCCGCCTTGCCCACCGTGCGGGTGATGTGGGCGATACCGTAGTGATCCGCAAGCGCCCGCGCGCCCGGGGTCTCGTCCTCGGCGGTGCCGGCGAATTCGTCGAAACTGATCGTGACGCCTTCGACGCCGGCGTGGCGCTCGGCGACCAGGCCGGACACGCTTCCCGAATCGATGCCACCGGACAGGAACACCGCGATCGGCACATCGGCCACCAGATGGGCCGCGACCGAACCGGCGACGGCGTCGCGGACCCGCTCGGCGAGGTCAGGAGCTTGCATTTGCGCGACGCGCAGGGCGGCGGCGATGTCGGCATAGACCACCGGTTCGGACACGCCACGCTCGCTGATGGTGACATGGGAGCCCGCCGGCAGCGCTGTGATGTCGCGATAGATCGTGAACGGCTCGGGCACGCTGCCCCACAGATGGAAGCCCGCGACGCCGGCGGGATCGGTCGCTTTGGACACCAATCCCGTCGCCTGCACGGCCTTGACCTGCGATGCGAACACCACGCCGGAGGCGGTCTTGCCGATATAAAGAGGCTTGATGCCATAGGGATCGCGCGCCAGCATGATGGTCTTGTCGCGCCCGTCCCAGACCGCGATGGTGAACATGCCGCGCAACTGCGCGAAGGCCGCCACGCCGCGGCGGCGGTAGAGTTCGAGGATGACTTCGGTGTCGCCCTGGGTGTGGAAGACGACGCCTTCACGCGCCAGTTCGTCGCGCAGGACGCGGTAGTTGTAAATCTCGCCGTTGAACACGATGACATGGCGCCCGTCATCGGAGAACAGCGGCTGGTTGGCGCGCACGTCCAGATCGATGATCGACAACCGACGATTGCCGATGCCGGCGCCCATCTCGGGGTCGAACCACTCGCCGGCCGCGTCGGGACCACGCTTGATCATCGCATCGCACATCGCCCGGAGCGCCGGGGCGGCATCCTTGCCCCGGCCGAGATATGCACCCGCGATTCCGCACATCGATCGATACCTTTGTTGGCCGGCCTCAGACGCCGAGAAACAGCGGCGACGCGACGCTCGAAACTTCGTCGCGCCGGCCCGAATGAAGAAATTGGTAGACGCGGCAATAGCGGCCGGCAATCTCCGCCATGTCGAAATTCCGCGCCACGCGCTCGCGCATGGCGGCGCCCAGCGCGCGCCGCTTGCCTTCGTCGCCGATCAATTCACGCAAGGCACGCGCCAGCGCCGGCCGGTCGCCCGGCGCGACGATGTAGTCGGCACCGGCCGGCCCGACCAGGATCGGAGTGCCGCCCACGCCGGTGCTGACCACCGGTAGACCGGCGTTCATCGCTTCCAGTATGGCGTTCGAATTTCCCTCGGCCAGAGATGGCAGAACGAAGATGTCGGCGTCGCGGTAGATTTCGGCCGGATTGCTGGTGTAGCCGCACAGCTTGACCGTCGCGCCCAACTGGGTTTCCGCAATTGCTTTGCGCAATTCGTCCTCCTGCGGCCCCTGGCCGTAGAGCAGCAGTTCGGCCTTGCCGTCGCCGAGGCCGCGCCAAGCCTCAAGCAGGTCGGGCAACCCCTTCTCCGCCGATATCCGTCCGACGAAGACCACCCGCACGGGTGTTTTGCCGCCCCGGCGGACCGGTGGTGCAAGGTTCGACACGATTCCGTTGGTGATGCACAGGATGCGTCGTTCGGGATAGCCGATGGCGCGCAACTCGCGCACGCTTTCTTCCGCCATGGCGACGATGGCGGCGCTGCGTTTGAACAGCGACACCCTGAGCTTGCCCAAAGTACCCGCCGCAATGCCGGGTATGCCGAACGCGCCGACATTCGGCAGCTTGAGCAACACCGGTTTGTTCAATGCGGCCGCACCCAAGCTCACAACGGTTCCGAACCAGCTGAGATTGTGCAAATGCACTACGTCGTAGTCGCGCCGCATCCGCCACAGCTGGGTCCACAGCCGCAGAACGCTGGTCAACACGCCCGGACCCTGCGAGCGCCATCCGATCCGCGTCACCGCCACCTTGTCCACGACTTCGCGGCCGGGTTTTCCGTCAGCGATGGTCCCGGAAATCGCACAAACCTCCAGGCCCATCGCAATCAAAGCCTTCGCCAGCTCATGGGCTTGCCGCTCGAGTCCGCCGGTCACCGGCATGGGGTATTGCGGAACCGCCATCAGAACGCGCGGCCCAGCTGACCTGGCCACCGTCATAGGGCCACCGGACCGGGCTTCGGGGCACTGTTTTCCAGCCGGGGCCGCGGGCGCAGCACAGTTGCGTAGAACTCCTCCGTCCGGCTCGCGACGACGGACAGGGAGAATGTCGCTTCGGCATAGGCGCGCGCGCGCTGGCCGCATTGTCGGCGCCGCTGCGGATCGTCGAATAAGCGCATCAGTGCCGCCGCGAAGGCGTTCGTGTCGCCGCAATCCACCATCTCCCCGATGTCGGTTTCGCGAAAGATATCGCGGCTGCCGGACACATCGGTCGAGACCACGCCAAGCCCACTGCTCATGGCTTCGATCAGACTGTTGGAAAGACCTTCGAAAACGGAGGGGAGTACGAACACGTCCGCTGCCTGATACCAGGAGCTCACATCAGGAAGCTCGCCGCAAAACAGCACCGAACCCTGGTTGCCGTGCTTTGCCGCCATCGCTTCCGCCGAGGCGCGTTGCGGCCCGTCTCCAATGACGACGAGTTGCGCCGACGTGAACCGCGCCGCCACCGCGCGCCACGCCTCCAAGAGGCCCAGGATGTTCTTTTCTTCCTGAAGCCGACCGACATAGATCGCAACCGGACCGTCACCCAGCTTCAACCGCGCCCTGAGATCCGCCTTCTCCGGCGGTGTCAGCAGTCCGAAGGAACCCAATTCGATGCCATTGGGTATGCGGCAAATCCGCGTGTGCGGCAGGAAAAAGTCACGGGCCTCGCGCTCCGCATCTGCGCTGGTGACGATGGCGCCGTCGAGCAGGCGATGCGCCCAGCGCAGCAGGCGCGCGCGCCACGAGCGTCCTTCCAGCATCGTGGCAATACCGCTTGGGCCGGTGCTGGTGATCTTCATGACAGTCTTGCTGCCATTGAACCGCCCCAGAACCAGCGCCACGCCGGCAATCAAGCCGTATTGATGGCAATGGACGATGTGAAAGCGCCGGCCATGGGCGAGGAGAAAGAACGCATAGGAAGCAGCCAGCGAGAGTCCGTGCAACCCCGGACGCCAGATGCTGAAAAGCCGCCGAACGGTAAAGCCGTTCATGACGTCCAGGGTCGCCCAGGCCCGTTCGCGCCGGTCGGTCAGCACCGTGACGCCGTGGCCCAATTGCGCCAGCGCCGCCGACAGCCGCTCGGCCGCGCGCTCATAGCCACCCACCGTCGGCCGAAACTGAGGCGAGACCATCGCTATGCGAAATCGAGGCCGTGATTCAGAGACTGTCATTGCCAACCCGAGCGCGACGTGCACGAAGGCAACTCAATTGCAAACGCGGACCCGAAAGTCTACCTTAACTTGCGATCCCAATCGGGCTTAACCCTTTGGCCACAGCGACAGTATAGCCGAACGATCGGGCCGCCGGCGTACGCAGCCCGCGACCAAGATCTCCCGCTCCCGGCGCGGTTCCTACGGCCAATCGGGATGCATTGGAATCAAAATACGGGCAATATCGCCGTTCAACGCGCGTTCCAAGACTGGGGGCCCCGAAGTGTGTGGAATTGCCGGCGAAGTGAACCGCAGTGGCGCGATCTCCATGAACGTCCTGCAGCGGATGTCCGCCGGCCTGCGTCATCGCGGTCCGGATGACGAAGGGCTGTGGCTTTCGCCCGATCGCACGTGCGCCCTCGCCCACCGGCGCCTGAGCATCATCGATCTTAGTCCGGGCGGCCACCAGCCGATGCTCGATCCCGAGACCGGCACCAGCATCACGTTCAACGGCGAAATCTACAACTATCAGGAGTTGCGGCGACGCTGCATCGAACTGGGCTGCAAATTCCGCTCGGAGTCGGACACCGAAGTCATACTTGCGCTTTATCGCCTGTACGGTACGGCGTGCCTCGCGCATTTGCGCGGCATGTTCGCGCTCGCCATCTGGGACACCCGTTCGCGCAGCCTGTTCCTGGCGCGCGACCGACTGGGCAAGAAGCCGTTGCACTACGCCTTGACACCGCAGGGGATCGTTTTCGCCTCCGAATTGTGGCCGCTGGCGCAGCATCCGGCGGTCGACACGCAAACCGACCTCGATGCGCTAGACCTTTATCTTCAGACCCAATCGATCCCGCAGCCGCGCACGATCTATAAGGGCATCCGCAAGCTCCCCCCGGCGCACTTCGCAGTCCTGAGCGACAAGGGTTTCAGCATCGAGCGCTACTGGAATCTTTCCTACGAGCCCAAGGAGACGCTGAGCTTCGATGATGCGCTCGAGGCGTTCGGGGAAAAACTGGCCGAAGCGGTGCGCCTGCGCCTGATTTCCGACGTTCCCGTCGGCGCGCTTCTGAGCGGCGGTCTCGACTCCAGTGTGGTTGTCGCGACCATGGCCCGCATCACCAGCCAGCCGGTCAAGACGTTCAGCATCGGATTCGAGGAGCAGGAGTTCAACGAGCTTCCCTATGCGCAAATCGTCGCCGACCTGTTCGCAACCGACCACACGCCGCGCATCGTGCGCGGCGACGTCCAGGCGTTGTTGCCGCGCCTGGCGCGGCATTACGGCGAACCTTTCGCGGACCATTCCGCCGTGCCATCCTTCCTGGTGTGCGATGCCGCGCATGAGCACGTCACCGTGGCGCTCAACGGTGACGGCGGCGACGAACTGATGGCCGGCTATTCGCACCAGGGGGTGGGACCAGTCGAGGGCGTGTTGGCCGGGGCCGTGGACAGCGTCTTCAGCGCCGAGCAGCTCGCAAATTGGGCGTCGCGCGTGCCGACCAACCACACGCTCGGGGACCGCGTGATCCGCAGGCTGTCGCGGGCAACCGTTCCCGAACTGGCGTCGGTGACCTTCACGTCCTATTGGAGCGACGCCGAGAGGCGCCGGCTGCTCGACAGGAACAGCCGGGACGATGTCGTACTGCGCTGGCGCCGCGAACAGCTGCTGCATGCCGCCGAACACGCGCGTTCGGCGGTCGACCGCATGCTCTATATCGATTCCAACAGCTATCTGCCCGATACGCTGCTGGCCAAGATGGACATCGCCTCGATGCAGACCAGTCTCGAGGTGCGCTCACCACTTCTCGACCACGAGGTCATCGAATTCTGCGCCCGGCTGCCGGCGGCATATAAATTCCACAACGGGCGCGGCAAATACCTGCTCAAGCGCTATGCCGAACGCTACTTCACGAAGGAATTCCTGAACCGCCCGAAAAAGGGCTTTTCGATCCCGCTCAACCGCTGGCTCAAAGGGCCGCTTCGCGAAACGTTGGCCGACGTGCTCAACGATCCCGCCGCCATGGCGCCGCTGAACATCGCCGCCGTCCGCGAGAGCCTGAACTCGTTCCTCAACGGCGGCGCTCTGGCGCCCTATGGCGCGCGCTTCTGGGCCCTGCTCCAATACGGCGTCTGGCGGCGTGAGTTTTGTCTCGCAAATTCGCCGGCGCTGCTGCCCGCGGGCCGCATGGCGGCCTCCTAACGCGATGCAGCTTTTCAGGTCGGAAGTCCGCAATGGATGAGCTGAGCGTCTTTTTCTATGTGACGGTCATCCTGTTTGCGTTGCCGCTCGTCTACGCGATCCGGATCGCAAAACCCGAGCACGAACTTATTCTCGGAATTTCGACCAGCGTCGCGATCATTGCTTTCCTGCTGCTGCTCTATGTCGTCAACGAGGCTATTCCGTTCGCCGGCGGCGGCGATGACGAACTCTATTTCGATATCTCCAATATCGGACCGGACTCCATCGAAAGCGCATTCGGCGTGATCGCGTTCTATGCGCAGCAGCCGGGTTACGGCTTCCTGCTGATGGTGGTCGACCTGTTCGTGCACGGCCTCTATCTCAAGAAAGCCTTGAACGTTTCGCTGTTCGTGCTGGACGCGTTGATGTGGTACCGGATCGGGCTCCTGACGGCGAACCGGAAAATCGCCCTGCGATTCTTTTTCGCGGTGCTCTTCGCGACGCCGCTGATGCACTATTTTCTCTTTCTTTTCAAAGACATGACGATAACGATCGTCCAGACGGCGCTGTTGCTGTGGACGCTCGATTTCATCTTCACGGAGCGGCGGCGGAACCTGCTTCTCATTTTCTTCGGTTTTCTGATGACCGTCATGCTGCGCTTGCCGGCGGTGCTGCTCGAAGGCGCCATGGTCGCGGGCGTCTTGTTTTTCTACCGCCATGTCTGGTTCGCGCGCTGGCAAGACGCCTCGTTGACGCGCGTGGTCGTCGGCATCGGGATGATCGCGGGCGCGGCCTTTTTGTACGTGATCGTGACGAATTCGGAATTCATCCAGCTCCTGGGTATCGCCGGCACGCGGTCGTTCGGCGACGAGGGTCTGTCGAGCCAGGTCGGGGTCTACCTGCAAAAGGCACAAGGCAGTCCTCTGTTCATCGTGCCGGTGTTCTTCCTGATCACGCTGAACGGGCTTTATGCCTTGAGCCGGCCCCTGTCGGCCGACATTATCGAGGGTCTCTCCGCGCTGCCCTGGATCTATGTCGGACTGCCGCTTTTTCTATGGTCCGCCTACTATTTCCTCGGCAATTGGCGCGCGATGCTCAGCCGCGAGAAGGCGCTCTACCTGTCGCTGTTTTTCATCACGGCGCTGTTTCTCGCCCAATCGATCGTGGTGTTCGATACGACCCGCTGGCGCATGCCGGGCATTCCCGTGATGTTCGCGCTCTCTGCCCTGGGTTGGACGACGTTGGGCAACCGCAGGGGGCTGGTCCTGGCGACCTGGGCGGTCGGCATTTCGCTGCTGCTCGGCCTCTATTATTTCACCTCGGGCGGCTGAGCACTCAGGCGGCCCTGGACCGCAGGAGGGGCAGCCATTGCATCAATCTGCGGCGATCGTAGGTGTTGAACGTCGTGGCAAAGCCGGTCACCAGCACCAGCGGCACGCCGAGCGCAGCGGTTGCGGCGCCGTACCACGGACCCATCGCCGCGTAGACGAGTTGGCTTGCGAGGCCCAGCAGCAGCGTCACGGCGGTCAGCGTCACCACGCCCGCGTAGTGCCAATCGAGCCGATAGGCGCGCTGGCCGAGCCAGGCTTCCACCGTCATCTTCGCAATCTGGCCGATCAGCACACCCCAGGCGACACCGACCAGCCCCACGGTCTGGATCAGGATGTAGATGGCAGCCACGGTCACGATGAGCGAGGTGAGATAGCTGTAGAGGCTAAGATGGCTGTTTTTCGACAGCGTGATCCCGATGCCGGTGATCCAGCCGATCGCCTGCACCGCATAGCCCATGGCGACGGCAAAGCCGACGATGGAGGCGCCGGAATAACGGTGCGAGGCCAGCAGGACCGTCAGCGGCTCGGCGACGGCGGTGAGCAGCATGACCACGGTGCACATGGTGAGCGCGAACACTTTCAGGATCCAGTTGTAGGTTGCCGCAGCGTCGGGCTCGCGGAAAATCGAGAGATAGAACGGTCCCCACGCGATCTGGAACGCCTGCATCGGCAGCATCGCGACCAGCGCGACCTTGCCGCCCGCGACATAGAAGCCCAGCGGCGTTGGACCCATGAAGGCAAGGATAAAGGTCCGCTCCAGCGCGGGTACGCATATGCTGGCAATGGCGATGACGCCGAGCGGCGCGGCATAGACGACCAACCGCCGGAGAATCGTCCAATCTTGGGGCGGCCTCAACCAACTCCACACAAACGCCAGGCCGAGACCGCCGAACACGATCTGCGACAGCAACAGCATCTTGAGGGCACCCGCGACGTCGATGTCCAGAACGGTCACGCCGACGACCAGCAAGAGCGCCGAGAACACCGTGGTGCCGACCGACAGGATCAGGTAGCGGGTTCGCGCGAAGGTCCATTTGAGGATGTTCTGCGCGAAACTGCTGAGCAGCAAGAACGGCACCTGAAGCAGTATCAGGCGCAATAGCGTCGGAGCGTTCGCCGTGCTGGCCAGGAGTTGCCGCGATAGGAACGGCGCCAGCAGCCACAGGGTCGGGATCAGCAAGGCGATCAGAAAAAGCTGAAACAGCAGCGACTGGGAGATCACCTGCCGCCGCGCCTCGGTTTCCGGATATTCGTAGAAATAGCGGGCCACCGCCGAGTCCTGGCCGAAGATGATCGCGAAGGTCAGAAGCGTCGTGAACGTGGTGAAGAGGTCGAAGGTACCGTATTCGGCAGTCGAGAAATGCCGCACCACGATCGGAAACGTGATCAAGCCGAACGCCCTGTTGAGCGCATTGGCGCCGCCATAGAGCACGGAGTCGCGGAAGAGAAACTTCAGTCGGCCGCCGACGGAAAGTCTGGAAAGGTCATTGCGCGACGAGGCGTCATCGGCGGTCATTGCGCAGTCTCCCGAGTCGGCCGAAGACTTAACATCAAAGCGATGGTCCGGCACAGCGATCAACGAAGCCGGTCGATATCTTGCCGATCATGTGCGACCAGGGACAGAGTCATCGTAAGCCAATTTCGGTTCTTTTCGCGTCGCAAGAATTGTTTCGGCGCATTCCGGCGCCGCCTTTCCCGAACGGTAAATCTCCCGAAAGCGATCGCCGTCGAGCACGTAGACCGCGCCAAGCACCGGTGTGTTGGCGTCTTCGTTTCTGCCAAGAACGAACAACCCGCCGGCGCGAAGGCCGTCGATAATGTTCTCGGCAATTCGACGGATTTGTGCGGGCGAAAAATATCCCGGCTGCAGAATGTTCATCGCACGAATGACATCATGGCGTTCGTCGGCAGCGAACGGCTGGAGGAGATCGTGCGTACCCAGGGAAAACCGAGGATCGGATTGGGCGATCTTCAGCGCCCGTCGACACCATAGCTGGACGGCTTCAACATTTCGATGCCGAAGACCAGCCGCCTTGCAGTAGATCGGCACCGTCAAAAGTTGATGAAGGCGGTTTAAGGGAAACTTTCTAAAGCTCTCGGGGCGCTTGATGCCGTGAACAAACGGCGGCACCATCGCCTCCAACAACTCACCGTCAGCGGAGAACGTGAGCGCGACACCGCCGAGACGTACGATCCTGATCGCGTTTGAGAAATCTGTGGCCCGATAGGACAAGGCAGAAAACTTGCTGCTCAAACGATCGAAAAAATCGCACGATGTTCTGGCGTCGCTGACAGCGGCGTCGTGCACCCTCAATCTTGTCGAACCGCCGAAATGCGCCTCGATTATCCTCACAATTTCGGTGTCGAAGTCCTGAAACCTGTTGGAGTAGGTCCGTTTATAGGCGCCGCTGGCGTCAACAAACCTCTCCAATATCCTGTTCGTGAGATCACCGTCATCTTCCAGGACGGCTTCGCGGTACAGGCTGATTGACGGCAATCTGTCGTCGCCCCCAAAACCCGCCACCGCATTCGATCTCTTCAACTCCGATAGAGTGCATATACCTGTCTTTAGCATTGACTATTCACCGGAGCTTTCGATCGAACTTCGCTGACGAAACGGTTGCCGGACGCCCGGTCGAGCTTGCCCGAAGATGCATCGGAAGCGGCTTTTGACCGCACGATGATCATCTCGCGTTCGCTGGAGTCGAAGTCGCTTCAAGCAACCTAAGCCATTTCCGGGCGAGGGCAATTCCATTGTAGCGATTGAACCAGACCTGCGACTCGCGGCCAATCTGCTCGCAGCGTTCGCGCTCACGGTAGAGGGCGAACAGGTGCGCCGCGACATCGTCGCAGGATCGTATGTCCAGCAGCGGCGGCGGCGGATAGCCGAACAGTCTGGCGAACGCCCCGTCGCCAAAGCATAAGCTCTGCAAGAGCGGCTTGCCCGCCGCCAGCACTTCCCAGCCGGTGCCGCCCCAGATGGCACCTTCGTGAAGGACGAACTCGCCGACACCAACATTGCAAGCCGCCAGGGCCAGGAAAATCTTCTTGCGCGACATCTTCGGCAGCCAGACGACGTTGTCCTCGATCCCGAGGTCACGACACAAATCGCGGGCCGACGCGACATCGGGTCCGTATTCTACCAGGATCAGAGCCGAAGCCGGGTGCGCTTTGACAAATTCGGCGAACCCGCGAATAAGCCAATCATTATGCTTGTTATAGATTTCCCATTCGGCCGCGCTCAGCGCGGGATCGCGATTCCACATCAGCCTTGCGTGCGAAAATATCCGGAACTCGAACGACCGAATGCGATCGACGAACGGCGACAGCCCACCGTCCGGCGCGACAGCCGGCGGCTCGGTGTAATACACCATCGGAATGGGCCATGGCAGAAAGGTCACACCGATCTCCTCGAAGATCTTTTTCGTCAAGGAAAATTCCGCGTTGATGCAATGCCGCGCCTGTTTTATTCCCGCAATTTGGGCGCGGCGAACGATTTCGAGTATTATTCGCTTCGCCGGTCCTATGCGGCCAGGCTGGCCCAGATCCTGCGGCACACCGACATACTCGATGCCCGTCGCATAGGGATAGAAGATGTCCAACTTCAAGCCGGCACGGCGCATCAATGCCGGCGCAATCCCCGACCCGACAATTCGGTCGAAGCCCGACAGCAATCTTCGGATGTGGCGCTTAGACGGCGGTCGCTTGAACCGTTTCGGCCAACCGACAATGGCACTTGGCCCGTCTTCGACGCCCAATTGATGAATATAGGGGCGCCATCTTTCGATGTCCCAGCTGTCGGCTTCGGGCGTGAAGTGGGCCAAGGTTCCCGCGCCGTCGTTCAAGAACGGAAACAGATGTGCGTCGGCGCCCAGATCGCGGAAATAGCGCAACAGGGAAAACCCGTTGTTGTTCATATTCCCGATGATGGCGATCTTCATGTCAAACTTGGTCCGTCACATTGCGCTCGGCGCCGCTACTGCCTATCTCAAACGCGCCTCGAGGTCTCGCTGATCGGGGAAATTCACCAGCACGCCCATGCCTTTCTTCTGAAACACGACCATGCTGCCGACGGCGACGGCGGACGCGCCGCCGCGCTTCACCACATCTTCGATGTGCTCGACGTTTCCGGCGCCGCCCTGCGCGATCACCGGAATGCTCACGGCGCTGGTGACGCTTTTCACCAGATCCAGGTCGAAACCGTTCCAGGTTCCTTCGCGATCGATCGAGGTCAAGAGAATCTCACCGGCACCCATCGCTTCCAATTGCCTGGCCCAAGCGACCGGATCCAATCCGGTTTGCCGCCGGCCGGACGCGACATAGACGCGCTTGCGGCCCCAGATGTCCGCTTTCACATCGATGGAGCCGATCACCGCCTGCGAGCCGTAGACTTCGGCCACTTGTGCGATGATTTTCGGGTCCTCCGCGGCATAGGTGTTGATCGCAACCTTCTCGAATCCGATGTCGAAGACGGATTTGGCCTGGTCCAGCGATCGTATGCCGCCACCATAGCCGAGCGGCATGAAGCATTCGTTCGCGATGTCGGCCAGGACCTTCAGGTTCGGCGGACGCCGTTCGCGTGTCGCGGTGATGTCGAGAAAGATGAGTTCATCGACTTCGAGTTCGTTGAAGATCCGGACGGTATTGCACGGATCTCCGACATAGGTGAAGGCGCCGAACCGCCTGGTCTTGACGAGGCTCTCATTGCGTAGCAACAGCGCCGGGATAACTCGGGTGCGCAGCATCACAGCGCCGCGAAATTCTGGAACAGCTGCATTCCGAACTTGTGGCTCTTCTCGGCGTGGAACTGGGCGCCGTAGATGTTTTCATGCTGGATGGCCGCGTCGAATTCGACGCCATAATCCGCTTTGAGGATCGAGTCCGCGTCGCGGTCGACCCGAACGTAATAGGAATGGACGAAATAGAAGCGCGACTCGTCCGGCAGGTCTTTTGTCAACGCGCTGGGGGCGCCCGGCTTGACGATGTTCCAACCCATGTGCGGGACTTTCAGGTCCGGCGCCGACGGAAATCGCTTGGTGTCGGCGGCGATCCAGCCCAGTCCTGCCAGTTTGCCCTCCTCGCTGCCGCGCGTCAGAAGCTGCATGCCGAGGCAGATGCCGAACACCGGTATCTTTTCGACCAAGGCCTTGCGGTCCAGCACGGCGCGCAAGGGACCGTCCTGAATTCGGACCATCGCCGCGTCGAAGGCGCCGACGCCGGGGAGCAGAATCTTGTCCGCGCGGGCGATGGCGTCCAGATCGCTGGTGACGGTGGCGCGCGCGCCGACGCGCTTGAACATGTTGCAGACCGAGCCGAGATTGCCCATTCCGTAGTCGACGATGGTGATCTGCTTAGACATGGGCGGGGAAGCAATATTTCAGATAGAAGCTCATCGGCACGAGATTGGTCTTGGCGAGCACCGCGAAAAGCGGACGCAGCCGCTCGAAGCGTTTCTTGTAGGTCGGAAACTCGCGCCACGATCGCGGCGGCAGCGCCATGATGCGTTCATACTCCTGCTCGCTCAATTCCAGACGCTTCTTGAAATAGGCCAGGAGCTCTTCCTCCACTTGCGGGGGCGTGTTGTATTCCGACCACGCCTCCTCGCGCGTGATCTTGCCGTTTCGCACCAGCGCCGACAGCGTGTTGTTTCTGAGGTCGGCTCCGAATTTCTGGGGCATGTAAATCCCGTGGTAGAACGCGGTCATCCGGTTTTCGAGATGATGGCCGCCGTAATACTGCCAGCCATATTTCTCCTCGAGCAAACTGCGCGCGGCTTCCTTGGAATAATCGATGTACCAAAACGGGCGGATTTTCCGGATTTGCGCGACCGAGGACCACCACATGAGACGCGAAAACGTCATCAGCGGATAGGTTTTCATCGGCCGGCGGCCGTATTTGCCGTGGATCGACTTGATGTATTTGCCGTCGAAATAGTTCCTGCCGACGGGCGTGATGCCCTCGGTGACGAAGGAATGTCCCTCAAGAACGTAGCGCACGCCATTCTTCCAGGCCGCGCGATACATCACTTCGGCCAGCGCCAAGTCCGTCGCGGCTTCGATTTCGGCAACCCCGGCCAGGAAAAACGCGCGAAAGATGTCGTCGGCCTCCTTGTTGTCGACAACATGGGTGTAGAGATCGACATTCAGCGGCGTGAGGACTTTGCGGATATTCTGCGTCGCGATCGCCGTGTTCCAGGTGTTGTCGTAGTGGACCGCCAGCGGCCGCAAGCCCCATGCCTGCGCCATGTGGACCATGTAGGACGAGTCGGTTCCGCCGCTTACGCCGATCACGCAGTCGTAGCGCTTGCCCTTGCCAGCGTGCCGAATCTGCTCGGCGATTTCGTGAAAAGTCCGCTCGCCGCGTTCGCCGCCCGTGCCGTATTGCGCCTTGAGCTCGTCGACCTGGCGGCAATAGTTGCACACGCCCTTCTCATCGAAGGCAATGCCGTCGACCCGCTCGTCATAGATGCAGCGGCTGCAGATGCGGACGTTGGCGCTGCTCAAGTCGCGGTCTTGCAGCATCAGACGTCTCCAGGAGCGCCGTCCGCGTCGCTTGAGCTGCCATGCACCCGACACGGCGTGCCGAACGCCTTCGAACCGGAGGGGATATCGGAGGTGACGAGGCTGTTGGCGCCCACGATGCAGCGGTCGCCGATCGAAACGCCTTTCACGACGACGACGTTCGGCCCGATATAGCAATTGTCGCCGATCGCGGTGGGCGTGTATTCGTACTTCGCGACGCCGCCCGATATCGCCCAGGCGATCGAATCGTGACTGTAAATCTGCACGCCGGTCGAGATCGAACAATTGCTCCCGATGCGAAGGCCGCCGGAGCCGTCGAGCAGGACAAAGGGGCCGATCCAGGTGTTGGCGCCGACCTTGACGTCGCCCAGCACGATCGAACTGTCATAGATCGAGGCACCTTCGCCGAACCCCAGCGCGGCGGCCTTTTCCCAACGGTCGACCACATAGTCGCCGAACGAGAGCGTCCGCTTGAACTTGGCGTCGATCTCCGTGCGGCGGCTGCGCCATAAGCTCTTCAGTTGGGCGAGCAGATCGTCGATCATGCCAAACCCTCAAGCCATTGCTCGACATTGAGCAGCGACCAGATGAGCAGCCTGCGGTTCTCGGCGCCCGTCAGATGCTCGTTGACCAGACTGCGCACGGCGCCGCGGTCGAGAAACTGGAAGATCGCGGCGTCGCCATGCATCAGCTTGCGGCGCACGAACTCGATGCTGTCGCCCTTGAACCAGCTCGCGTCCGGCGCCGAGAAGCCCTGCTTCTCCGCTTCGGTGATCTCCGACGGAATGTAGCGCGACATCACATCGCGCAGGACCTGCTTGCCGTCCTTGGTTTTCTTGAAGAACTGACCCTGCTTGTCACCAGGCTGGTTCTCGTTGATGCGCACGACCTCGGCGAGGTTGTTCAGCTTGAGGTTGACCGGGCAGCACATGGCGAAGTCGACCAGGTCGTTGTCCATGAACGGAACGCGGGTCTCAAGGCTGTGCGCCATGCTCAGCTTGTCCTCGATCACGAACAGGCCGTGCAGGAAAGTCTTGGCCTCGAAGTAGAGCGAATGGTTGATGTAGTCCTCGGGGCGGTCGAGCTGGTTGTCGTGATGCAGGAAGACATCGCGGAAAATATCGCGTGTCCAGACATCCTTCACGTCGGCCCAGATCGGCGAGAAGACCTGCTTGATCTGGCGATTGTCGATCAGGCGCTGCCAGTACAAGTAATACTGATCGACGTAGTCCTCGAAATTGGCGCATGACGTGGCGCGGTAGTAGCGCCAGGGATAGCCACCGAACAATTCGTCGCCGCCGGCGCCGGACAGCACGACCTTAACGAACTTGCTTGCGAGCTTGGCGGCGTAATAGTTGGGGTAGCTCTGCCCGACGCGCGGCTCTTCGATGTGCCAGGCGACTTTGGACATGCTGCGTTCCATGTCGCCGGCCTTCAACACCATCTCATAGTGCTCGGTCTTGAACCGCGCGGACATCGCCTCGGCCTTCATCCGTTCGTCATAGCCAAGCTCGATGCCGGAGGCCGAGCTGAGATCGAAGCCGCAAGTGAAGGTCTTGATGTAAGGCAGCTCCTTGGCTGCGAGCGCCGTGATCGTGCCCGAATCCATGCCGCCGGAGAGATAGGCGCCCAATTCCACATCCGTCACCAGCTGGCGGCTGACCGCCTGGCGCAGCAGCCGGTCCAGTTCCTCGCGGTATTCGCGCACATCGCCCGAGTGATCGGGCTCGCGGAAGCGATAATCCCAATAGCGGGTGATCTGCGGCGTGCCGTTGCCGCCGACGGCGATGCGCGCCACGCTGGCCGCCGGCAGCAGTTTGATGTTCTCCAGCAGCGTGCGGTCGGTGAAGATGTTCTGGAACGTGAAATATTCGAGCAAGGCCTTGCGATCGACGACCCGGCGCGCCGCGGGATGGGCGAGGATGGCGCGCTGTTCGGAGCCGAACAGAAACGTATTGCCCCAGCAGGCATAGTAGACCGGCTTCACGCCATAGCGGTCCCGCACCAGGAAGAGCGCCTGCTCGCGCTTGTCCCAAACGGCGAAGGCGAACATGCCGTTGAATTTCACGACGCATTGCGGTCCCCATTGGACCCAGGCGTTGAGGACGACTTCGGAATCCGCCCGCGAGCGGAATTGGTGCCCCAGGGCTTCGAGCTCGATGCGCAATTCCTGGAAATTGTAGACTTCGCCGTTGTAGCTCAGCACGACGTCGCCGCCGGCGGAGATCATCGGCTGATGCCCGGCCGGCGAAAGATCGATGATTGCCAGGCGGCGATGGCCGAGCCCGACGAATTCGCCGTTGTAGAACCCCTCGCCGTCCGGCCCGCGATGCGCGATGGCGTCCGTCATCCGCCGCAGGATGACCGGCGAGATCGGATCGCGATTCAGCTCCAGGACGCCTGCGATGCCACACATGTCGCGCTAGCTCATCGCCTTGATCGTATCGACGATGTAACGATAGTCCTCCGCCGTCATGCGATTGTGCAGCGGAATCGCCATGGTGTTGGCGTCGCAATCGCGGGCGCCGGGATAGTCCTGCGGCGTCAGGCCATAGCGCTTGCTGTAATAGCCCGAGGTGTGAAGCGCATGCGTGCCCGGCCGGGTCGAAATACCGGCCTGTTGGAGCTTTTCCATCAGCGCGTTGCGCGGCATCGGTGCCGTCTTGGGATCGACCGTGGTGACGAAGGCCTGCCAGGCATGGCGCCCGGTGTTGGGAACGACGGGCATGCGCAGCCAGCCCAGATCGGCGAGCTCGCGGCAATAGAACTCGGCTCCTTCCTGGCGCTCGGCGATGAACTTGTCGAGCTTGGAGAGCTGCACCAGGCCCACGGCGCCTTGCAGGTCCGTCATGCGATAGTTGAACCCGAGCAGATTGAAATCCGGCAGCAGATACGGCCGCGGGCCGCTATGGCGCTGCTCCTCCGAAACCGACGCGCCGTGATTGCGCAGCATGTCGGCTGTCTTGGCGAGCGCCTCGTCGTTCGTCGTCACCATGCCGCCCTCGCCCGTGGTGACGGACTTGCGCGGATGGAACGAAAACGCGGCTGCATCGCCCAGGCCGCCTGCGGAGACGCCCTTGTAGGTCGCGCCCGCGGCGCAGGCGGCGTCCTCGATGATCTTCACGCCATCGGGAACAACGGCGCGTATGGCGTCCATATCGGCGCAGAGGCCGAAAAGGTGCACGACAATGACCGCGCGCGTGCGGGGGGTCAGCCGGCGGGCGATCTCCTCGGGCTCGATGTTGTAGGTATGCGGATCGACGTCCGCCAGAACCGGCATGGCACCGCAATACAGCACGACATTGGCCGTTGCGATCCAGGTGAAGGCGGGAACGATCACTTCGTCGCCAGGACCGATATCCATCGCCGCCAGAATGAGATGCAGCGCGGTCGTGCAACTGGTCGTGGCGAGCGAATACTTCACCGAGTGGCGCTCGCCGAAGGCCTTCTCGAAGGCCGCGACCTTGGGGCCCTGGGTCAGCCAACCGCTCATCAACGGCTCGCGGCAGGCCTGCCACTCGTCCTCGCCCGTCATGGGCACCGAGATTTGAATTGTACGCTTTGGTACGGTCATGACCTAATCCGGTAATCCGACGGCGCGGCGGCGTGCCGCGACTTCCGCCTTGTGGCTGGCGCGCCATCCGATCAGGCGCTTCAATCCTTCGTCGAGCTCGATCTTCGCGGTGAAGCCGATTTCCTCGCTGGCGCGCTTGGGCGAGCCGATGCGGTTGCGCACCAGGGTCGCCTGGCTGCGCGGCGCGTATTTGATCGGCTGGTTGCTGCCCGTCATGTGGACGAGGATCTCCGCCAACTCCTTCAACGATGTACGCTTTCCGGTGCCTACGTTGTAGAACCGGTCCGCTGTGCTGGCCTTCATGGCGCAAGCATTGGCCAGCGCGCAATCCTCGACGGCGACGAAGTCGAACGCCTCCGAGCCGTCGCCCATGATGGTGGGGCTTTCGCCCCGGTCGATGGCGTCCAGCATCTTCATGATCACGGCGATGTAGGCGCCATGATAATCCTGGCGAGGGCCATAGACGTTCATGTAGCGCAGGCCGACATAGTCCAGACCATAGCGGTGGTGAAAGGCGCGCAGCATCGCTTCGCCCGCGATCTTGGTGGCGCCATAGAAGTTCTTGTTGTTGAACGGATGATCCTCATCCATCGGTTCGCTGACGGCGTCGCCATACACCGAGGCGGAAGACGAATAAACCAGGCGTTTGACGCCTTTCTTGACGCAAGCCTCCATGACGTTGAACGTGCCGCGGACATTGACGTCGAAAGCGCTGCGCGGGAACTCATGGCATTGCAGCAGCCACAGGGCGGCGAATTGGAAGACGCCGTCGGCGCCCTCGAACGCGGCCTCCAGGATGTCGGTTTGCATGATATCGCCACCGACTTCGAAGATCCGTACGCGGGGGTCCTTCAGGGCGCCTTGCAGATTTTCGACCCGACCGCGGACAAAATTGTCGTATATGACGACTTCGCGGACATCCTCGGCCAGCAGGCGATCAACCGTGTGGGATCCGATCAACCCGGCCCCGCCGACCAGGACAAGTTTCCGTCCGTTCAAGTCCATTTATCTGCCTTTTTTCCATGAAATCCCCGGCCTTGGCTCGGGCGGAACGAGCCCGGGAAGATAGCCGATGTCCGACGACTTTGTCTGCACGAAAATACGTTAAGTGGTTGAGACGCCCGGATGACTCGGCGAGTGTGCGCCCGAGAGCCTCGGCCCGAGCAATGCCGTTGGCGTAACGCAGCTATGCCGGCAGCTTGGCGACCTTGCCGCCCGCGAGACTGTAGCGCGCCCCAGTGTGCCCGCAGACGGCGACGGCGGCCCCCTCCAGCGGCAGGGCCAGGCGCTCGCCGAACTCGCTCATCCAGCCGATCCGGCGGGCCGGCACGCCCACCACGAGCGCATAGTCGGGCACGTCCTGGGTGACCACGGCGCCGGCGCCCACGAAGGCGCCCACGCCGACGGTAACGCCGCAAACGATCGTGCAGTTCGCGCCCAGCGTCGCGCCGCGCTTAACCAAGGTACGCCGATACTCATCCTTGCGAACCACGGCCGCGCGCGGATTGTAAACATTGGTAAACACCATGCTCGGCCCACAGAACACATCGTCTTCCAGCGTCACCGCGTCGAACACGCTGACATTGTTTTGAATCTTGACGTTGTCGCCGATGGTGACGTCATTGCCGACGTAGACATTCTGGCCGAGCGAGCAGCGGCCGCCAATCCTGGCGCCGCCGCTGACATGCACCCAATGCCAGATGCGCGTGCCCTCACCGATCCGCGCGCCCTCGTCGACGATCGCCGAGGGATGAACGGTATAGGCGTGCGTCGCGTCGCTCATCAAACATTCCGTTCGCAAAAATTCGCGCGGGTCAAACGTCCGGCCACGCCCGCGCTCAATATTCCAGTGGCAGGGAAACCGAGCGTCCGTCGCGCGCCGACATGTAGGTGGCGATCAGCACTTCGAGCGACTTCAGACCCTCGCGTCCGTCCGTCTCCGCTTCCGTCTCGCCGCGCAGAACGCCGATGATGTTCTTGTAGTACAAAGGATGGCCGTGACCGTAGACGGACGTCGCCTCGTAGCTGGCGGACTTGATCTTTTCGTCATAGTCGCGCGGCTCGGCGAAATCCCAGATCTGAATATCGTTGACGGCCACGCCTCCCACACGCACGGTGCCCTTCTCGCCCAGGATCGTGATCGAGCCTTCGAGGTTCTTGGGGTAAGTGAGCATGGTGACGCTCATCGAGCCCAGGGCGCCGTTGCGCCAACGCACATTGAGCACGCCGGTGTCTTCCACCTCGATGTTGCGCGTGGTGCTCATCATGGCCTGCACCCGATCCACCGGTCCAATCAGCCAATCGAGCAGATCGACATAGTGGCTGGCCTGATTCATGAACGCGCCGCCGTCGAACTCCCAGGTGCCACGCCATTTGGCCTGGTCGTAATAGGACTGGGGCCGGGTCCAGAAGACATTCAGGTGGACCATGTAGATCTTGCCGAAGCGCTTTTCCCGGACCGCGCGCTTGAGCAGTTGCAATGTCGCGTTGTGGCGGTTTTGCTTGACGACAAACAGCTTCACGCCGGCTTCGTCACAAGCCTTGACCATGCGCACGCCGTCTTCCCAGCGGGTCGCCATGGGCTTTTCCGTCATCACGTTGACGCCATGCTTGGCGGCGACGATGGCCTGGCTGGAGTGAAGGCCGCTCGGCGTGCAAAGGGCGACCAGGTCGAGCTTCTCGCGCTTGAGCATGTCCTCAAGGTTTTCGTAGCCCGGCACCTTGTGTTTTTCCGCGTGTTCCCGCAGCACGTTCGGGTCCGCGTCGCAAACCGCCGCCAATTCGAGGTCGGCGACGTGCTGCTCGATCGAGTCGAAATGATTCTTGGATATTCGACCGCAGCCGACGATTGCGATGCGGATCTTGCGATTCTGAATTGGTAAAGACATGCCAAGCAGCCCACGGCAGAAGCTCCACATAGCAACCCGCGTCCGGGATGTCGAGCCTCGCCGAAGACGCGATAGCGGAGCCCCAACGGCGTGAAATCGACTGAATGGATTGCCGTCTGTTGCGCCGTCGCGTCGCATGCTGCCGGCGAAGCGCGCGGCGCTCGCGCGCCTTGACGAAGGCTTGACGGTCCGATTGATTGCCCCCGCGCTGGCGTTGCTGGCGCCATGTGGGGACGTTATCGGCGTTCTTGCCTAAGCCCTTCTTTTTGCCGGTTACCAAAGGCAAAGTAAGGACAGTGGCAAGCTCTCCACTGAGAAGCGCTTTCGAACGACGGAGTTCAAGTTGACGACCATCGCACGCCACATCGCCGTTATCGGACTGGGTTATGTCGGTTTGCCGGTCGCCGTCGCATTCGCGAAGAAATTTCCCGGAACGGTCGGCTTTGATATCGACACCAAGCGCATCGCCGAGCTCAAACGCGGCAGCGATAGAACTCATGAAATCTCAAGCGACGAACTGACCCGATCGGGTCTCACCGTCACCGCCAGCGTCGACGACCTTCGCCAGTCCGACGTGTTCATCGTATGCGTGCCGACGCCCATTCATCAGGACCGGCGGCCGGATCTGAGACCGCTCGAGGGTGCCTCCCAGACCGTCGGCAAGGCGATGCGCAAGGGCGCGGTGGTGGTCTACGAGTCGACCGTCTATCCGGGCCTCACCGAAGATGTATGCCGCCCGATTCTGGCACGGGTATCGGGGCTCAAGCCGGGCCTGGATTTCAAGATCGGGTATTCACCCGAACGCATCAATCCCGGCGACAAGGAGCACACCTTCGAACGGATCAAGAAGGTCGTGGCGGGCGAGGACAGCGAGACCGCTCAGCTTCTGGCCGAATTGTACGGAACGGTGGTCCACGCCGGCGTCCATGTCGCGCCCAGCATCATGGTCGCGGAAGCCGCGAAAGTGATCGAGAATACACAGCGCGACCTCAACATCGCCTTGATGAACGAACTCGCCATCATCTGCGACTATATGAACATCCGCACCAAGGACGTTCTCGACGCCGCGGCAACCAAGTGGAATTTTCTGAACTTCACGCCCGGACTGGTCGGCGGCCATTGCATCGGCGTCGACCCCTACTATCTGACCTCGCGGGCGCAGGAGCTTGGTTATCTGCCCGAGGTGATCCTGGCGGGACGGCGCATCAACGATTCGATGGGTGGGACCATCGCCCGCCGGCTGGTGCGATCGCTGAGCGCCGGCGGACGGGCTCTGCGCGAGACGCGCGTCGCCATCCTGGGCGTCACCTTCAAGGAAAATATTCCTGATATCCGCAATAGCCGCGTCCCCGATATCGCCAGGGAACTCGCGACGTTCAGCATTTCGACGGTGTTGCACGATCCCCTGGCTTCGCCGGGCGAGTTCGCGCACGAATACCAGCTAGAGCTGTCCGAGTTCTCGGCAATCGGCGATTGCGACGCCGTCGTTCTTGCGGTACCCCACGCGCAATATCTCAGCGATCCGGGCGCGCTATGGGCGATGCTGCGCGACGGCGGCGTGGTCGTCGATGTGCGGTCGGCGCTGGAGCCCGGCCAGGTGCCGGCCAGGGTGCGTTACTGGAGCCTTTAGGACACGATCGATCTTATGACCGTACTCGTCACCGGCGCCGCCGGCTTCATCGGTTCGCATGTCAGCCGCGCGCTGCTGGCGCGCGACGAGCGCGTGCTCGGTATCGACAACCTGAACGACTACTACGACGTCCGCCTCAAGCAGGCGCGCCTGGACACGCTGACGAAGAACGCGGGTTTCGAATTCCTCAAGGCGGACATTTCGGACCGCGAGGCGATGCTGGCCATCGCCGGCCGCGGTGAACCCGTCGACGGCATCGTCCATCTCGCCGCCCAGGCCGGCGTGCGGCACTCGCTGATCGACCCCTTCATCTACATCCAGTCCAATGTCATGGGCCAGGTTGTGATGCTGGAACTGGCCCGCCGGCTGAAGGGGCTCAAGCACTTCGTCTATGCCAGCTCTTCGTCCGTCTACGGAGGAAATACCGACCTGCCCTTTGCCGTCGCGCAGCCAGTGGAGAAGCCCAATTCCCTCTATGCGGCGACGAAACGGTCCGACGAGCTGATCGGCTATACCTATGCCCATCTTTACGGCATCGCCGCCACGGGCCTGCGTTTCTTCACGGTCTACGGTCCCTGGGGCCGGCCGGACATGGCGGCCTTCATCTTCACGCGCGCGATCCTGGCCGGGGAGCCGATCCCGGTCTTCAACTTCGGCGAAATGCGGCGCGATTTCACCTATATCGACGACATCACGAACGGCGTGATCCGCGCACTGGATCGGCCGCCCCGGGGCAAGCCGGCGCACGCGCTCTACAATCTCGGCAACAACAAGTCCGAAAAGCTGCTGGACTTCATCGCGACGTTGGAACGCGCCCTCGGCATCGAGGCCGTCAAGCGCCTGGAACCGTTGCAACCAGGCGACGTTCCAGCCACCTATGCCGACATCGAAGCCAGTACGCGCGACCTCGGCTTCTTGCCCTCGACGCCGATTTCGGTCGGGCTGCCGAAATTCGTGACCTGGTACCGCGCCTATTATGGGCTCTAGCCGCCGGCCGCCGCGCCCAAGCTTTGCCTTTCCCGTGAGCCTTGGGATAAGTATCCATGACGGTCGACGTGCGGACGCCCAATGAGTGAGTATCAGGACGACTTTCCAAGGCGCGCCGCCGGCCCCGCTCCGCAGGACGCAGGCCGGTCCGGCGCACTCTCGATCGGACAGTTCCTTTCCGCCTATTGGCGGGCGCGGACGTTCGTGATCGCGGTCCTCGGCATCTTCTTCGTCGGAGCGATCCTCTATCTGTCCTTCGTCGCCCAACCCGTTTATCGCGCGAAAGCGGTCATCGGGCCTCCCGCCAGCAGTGCACCGTCTCTCGGCGGCGGCCCGTCGGCCGCGCTCGCCGTCTATGCGGGCATCGACCTCGGCGGCGATTCGACGACCTTCATGAAGTATCTGCAGGTCATCCATTCCACGCGTCTCGCCGATGTGCTCGACAAGAAGTACGGCTTGATGAAGGACAACTTCGGTGGCTGGAACGAGCAAACTCACCAGTGGATTCCGCCCAGTGGTCCGCTTCCGACGCTTGTCCGCGCCATTCGCGGGCTCATCGGGATGCCGGCCTGGGCTCCGCCGACGGCGAGCACCTTCGCCGAGGCGCTCGCGCAGAAGTTGAACGTGACGAAGATTCCGGGCGCAAGTCTGATCGACATCAAGACGCAGCTTTACACCGTCTCTCTCGACGGCGCCGACCGGCTGCAGACGGTCCGGCTTCTCAATCTGATCCTGACCGAGGCGGACGGCATCGTCCGGCGCGACCGCCTCGGCAACGCTGCGCGCCGCATGAATTATCTGAAACAGGCGGCGGGCCAGTCCCCGGAACTCTTCCTGCGCGACAGCCTGCAAGCGGTCGCGATGGAGCAACAGCGAAGCCTGATGATGCTGAATGCCGACGGGCTCTATGCGGTCGATCTCATCGATCCACCCAATGCCGATGCGACGCCCGTTGCGCCGCGGGGACGCGTCGTACTGCTGGTCGCTTTCATGATGGGATTTGTCGTCACGCTGCTGGGCATCTATCTGCTTCTTCGACTCCACACGCAGCGCGCCGTGGCGAACGGCCTGGATCCCCGCACCGTGCCGTTTCAAGATCCGGTCGGATCGGTGATCGCCTCGATGCGGCGGCGCCTCGGCCGGCTGCGCGGCGCCTCGGCCTAGTTCAGATCGGGTCCCTGCGGAAGGCGTCGCGGATGGCCGAGGCATATTCTGCGCTGCGCGCTTGCGCGATGGCGTCGCGCAAGCCGCTCATAAGGTCCTGATAGAAGACCAGATTGTGCCATGTCAGCAACATGGAGGCGATGATTTCGCCGGCCTTGACCACATGATGCAGATAAGCGCGGCTGAACCGCCTGCACGCCGGGCAGCGGCATTGTTCGTCCAGCGGAGCGGCGTCGTCCGCGTGGCGGGCGTTGCGCAAATTCACGGTACCGAAGCGTGTGAAGGCCTGACCGTTACGCCCCGAGCGGGTCGGCAGAACGCAGTCGAACATGTCGATGCCGCGCAATACGGCGCCGACGATATCGTCAGGTTTTCCAACGCCCATCAAATAGCGCGGCCGCGCACGGGGAAGATGCGGCATGGTGGCGTCAAGCGTGTCGAACATCGCCGCCTGGCCCTCGCCCACGGCCAGGCCGCCGATGGCGTAACCGTCGAAGCCGATGCCCAGCAGCGCTTCTGCCGAGCGCTGCCGAAGATGCGGCAACGTTCCGCCTTGGACAATTCCAAAGCAAGCACGCCCCGGCTGATCGCCGAAAGCGGACTTTGAGCGTTTGGCCCAGCGCAGCGAAAGATCCAGCGATTTTTCGAGCACGGCTTGCGAGGCCGGCAAGGCCGGACATTCGTCGAGCACCATCTGGATGTCAGATCCCAGCAGCCGCTGGATTTCCATCGCGCGTTCCGGCGATAGAAACTGCTCGCTGCCGTCGATATGCGACTGGAACAGCACGCCCTCTTCGCTGATCTTGCGAAGCTTTGACAGGGACATGACCTGGAAGCCGCCGGAATCGGTGAGGATCGGCCGCTCCCAATCCATGAATCGGTGCAAGCCACCGAGCCGCGCGATGCGCTCCGCGCCCGGCCGCAGCATCAGATGATAGGTGTTGCCCAGGACGATATCGGCGCCGGTTTCGCGGACCGACTGGGGCAGCATCGCCTTGACGGTCGCGGTGGTGCCAAGCGGCATGAAGGCAGGCGTGCGGATGTCGCCGCGCGGCGTGCGGATGACGCCGGAGCGCGCGGCCCCGTCGCTGTGCAGGAGTTCAAAACCAATGCCGGTCATCGCCAAGTCCAGAATTGACGTCCCGCGTCCTGAAGGGAGTTGGCTGACAGTGCTCGTGTAGCGCCGCAGTATCGATTGTCGGCCTGTACTCGGTCTACCCGGAGGCCGGCAACGTACTCGACGCGCACCGCGATGTAGAGCCGGCTGCGCAACGCGTCAAGCAGACTGTCAACATCGGTGCCGGGCCTGACGGCTAATGGACTCGCGAAAGAGATTGGCGAGTGTTGCCCCCGCACAAATGTGGTACGATGCGCAACCTGCCGTCTGCGAAAGAATCTCCATGTTCGGACTAAGTTATCGAGCCGTTCTTCCGACGGCTGCCATTCTTATGGCCCTGGCGTTCTTTCTCAACGCATCGCCGGCTGAGGCCTATATCGACCCCGGGGTGACGTCACTTGTGGCGCAGTGGCTGTTTACCTTCGTATTCGGGTCAATGGCCGCCTGGGTGATCGCGCCCTGGAAATACATCAAGAGGCTACTCGGGCTGGGTAGGCCGGCTGACGACTCAATCGGCGAACAGACCGCCAGAGCGGACGAAGGCTCCAGCCGTGACTCGTAAGCAACCGTCATCGTGCATCCGCGCGCTACCCACGCCGGCGGAATAAGCGCTTTGGGGGTCACGACGGCAAGCCAGCAGAATTCTTATATGGACCCGCATGGCTTTGTGCTGGATCGCCACGACCGGGTCTTGCGGATCATCCGGCCGGACAGCCGGGAATTCTACGATTCCCTCGTCGACAATCCAACGATCAAGAGCCTTCAGCGGCGTGGCGCCCTCATCGACGCCCGGCGCGCGAGGCAAGCACCGCCAGAGCACGAAGGCGCGCTCGTCTTGGAGCACCCCAAGCTTTGGCCCATTACCTACGCCTCGGAATGGACGCCTTCGGCGCTGCGCGACGCCGCCCTCCTCACGCTTGATATTGCCGGCGAGGTCACGGCGATCGCCTTGACGCTGCAGGACGCGACGCCCTGGAATGTTCTGTTTGCGAACGGGCGGCCAATCTTCGTGGACTTCACGTCTTTCGTTCCGCAGGACCTGCATGTCCTATGGAAGGCGCAATCGCAGTTCGAGGCGCTTTTCTATCGGCCGCTCCTGCTATCGTCAAAAGGTCGGGGAACAGTGGCGCGCCATCTTCTGGGCAATCCCATCATCGGCGTGTCGGAGGAAGAATTCAGCGGTCTCGTCTCGCCTGGCTACAAGCTCGCGCATCCTCGGACTTTTTTGGCGTCGCGCATCGCCCGCTGGATCCAAAACGATCCTGCCCGCCGCCAGAATTTCATCGCATCGGTTCGTAGCAGGCGAACGGAGCTTGGTGCTCCGCTGCGGCGGCGATTCCTGCGGTCCCAGGCTGCACGGCTGGAGGCAATGCGCTTCCCCCAATCCGGAGACACGTGGAACGAGTACTACCGGACAATCCCCGCCGGCATCGACAAAACCTGGAAGCTATCGCTGGTCGAAAAAACCGTCGAGCGATTCAAACCGGCAACCGTCGTCGATATCGGCGCGAATACGGGCGTCTTCTCCGCGCTAGCCGCAAAATACGCGGGCACCGTGGTGGCGGTGGACAATTCACAAAGCTGCACCGAGGCGATCTACGCAATGGCCAAGTCACGCAGCCTTGCGATTTCCACCGTGACCTGCGACCTCATTGCGCCACCCCTGCCGGCCGGCATGCTTACGGGCGACTACCCGCCATTGTGGTCCCGGTTGCGCAGTTCGATGAGCTTGTGTTTGGGACTGATGCACCATCTGCACATCACGGGCAGACAGCCATTTGCGCGGATTTCATCGCTGCTCGACGCATTGACCGAGCGTGTGGCCATATTCGAATTCATCTCCGCGGACGACGAAAACGTTCGCCGGCTCGATATCCTTGAGCCGCCGCGCTATGCGCTGGAGCAAGTTTTGGACGCTCTGCGGCACAACTTTCCGAATATCGAGGTGCTGGATTCCGATCGGCCGACGCGGAAGGTGCTGATTTGCCAGAAGTGAGTCCTCTCACCCGTGAAGTCGCGAAATATGTCAGCCTCTGCGCCCTGGTCGGCGCAGTTCTGCTGGGACTTTTTCACCTCCACAACCGGGATCTGCTGCTGCTGACGACCGATTCTCCGACGCTTTGCGTCTATGTCGGGTTCATGATCGTCGCGCTGACGGCTGTTGTGTGCGTGGTTTTCTCGCCGTACTGGCTTGTGAGCGTCGAGCGCCGGCGGATCGCGACATCCCTTCTCATCAATGTCCTGACCGCCGCCACGCTCCTCGTCATATTTCAGACCATCGTCAGCCTGGCGCTTCTCTGGTCCGACCTTATGGAGGTCTACCGCGCCATTCTGGGACCGTCGACACGGCTGTTGATCAAGATTTTCACAATTCAATACCTCGAATATATCGACATCGTAATTCTGATCGGCTTGGCCTGGGCGACGCGCAACGCGCATGACATGCACCGGCGCGTGGGTATTCTGGGCGGAGGCATCTTAGGGGTCGCGGTGTTCAGCCTTGTCGCGGGCTGGCTCGTCCTGCCAGGTGGCATATCCAACCGATCCGCCGGACCACCCAGGCACGTGGTGCTGGTCGTTCTCGACGGCTTCGGTGCGGATGTGATGGCGCAAGTTCGATCGCGAAACGATCCATTCGCCGCGATGCCGCCAGACGCATCTTTGACTGCGACAACGGCGCTTCCCTACACCTGGGGCTTCTTCGGTGTGCTCTATAGTGGGGGGCTTGACTGCGATCCACGTCGCCCGAGCCTGCTGCGCCGTCTGCAACAGCGTGGCGTCGTCACGCGCTGGATGTCGTTTCATCGCAACGGCTTCGCCGACACAACCCGGTGTCCGCAGTCGGACTATCGCGGCCTGCGTTCCTACGCCTTGAACCACGCGCTCGCCGCGGTGCCGCGCCTGCTGGGGTTGGACTACAACATCGGCATCGGACAAGACGATCCGGCCGCGCCGCAAACGGTGGACCGGGTACTGATCCCGGAACTGAAGGAGCTGTTCGGACGAAGCGAACGAGCCTTTGCCGTAATTCACATGCGTTCGAGCCCGGATTCGCTTGCGGCGTTCGATGAGTTGAAGGCGGATGGCAGACGCCAGAGATTCGCGGCATTGCTGCGCGCGCAGGATTACAACTATCCGCCGCAATTGGAGTCCGACGCCCGTATGGAGAAGGCGCGCTTTGTGCACGGCGCCGCCCTCGTCCTCAAGAACACGGCGCACCTCATAGAAGCGATGAGTTCCGATCCCCTCCTCAAGAACACCACGATAATCGTCACCGCCGACCACGGTACCGTCTTCGGTGGCGGACACATGTATTACGGTTTTCACGTCGACCGGGCGGTGCTGAATATTCCCGTTCTCATCTTCGGCTCTGGTGGCGCCCTTCCGCCTGCGCCCAATCGGATGCTCTATTCTGCCGATCTGCCCGCAACGATCGCGCAACTGTTCGGAATCGATGGAACCGATTATTTCGGCAGGCCGATGCTGTCGCCAAACGCCGGGCATGGCGAGGTCGCGACGCTTGCGCTGCGTTCCGACAGAACCAAGCGCTACCTGTTGTCGATAACCAGGGCCGGTGCGAGAACCGGCGTATTCAATCTCTATCCGTCGGGAGATGGTCGAATGGTGCGGCTTGGTCCCGGTTGGCTCTACGTGTCGGACCTTACGCAGGAACCGACCCCTGCCGAGGTTGCAGACGTCCGGAGTTGGCTGAAGAACTTCGCGGTGCCGTCGGCTGATGTCCAAAAGCACTACCGCTAGACCCCATTATTCGAAGTTGGTGAGAATCGTATCGCTTTGCGCAATGACATGTTTTGAAGTATTGCCATTTGGCGAAATCGTCGATGAGCGGCAACGCGATTGTTGCGTCGTGCGTGATCGTCCAAGCTCGTGATTTTGGAAAATGCCCGGCCTCAGCTGCTGGACGATAAGGAACTGGTTATGAATCTCAATGTGGACCGGACATGCGTCGATCCGATCACCAAAATGCCTCTTTCCTTGGAATCCGAAGGCCTGGTGTCTGAAAGCGGAGCGATATATCCGATCGTCAGAGGAATTCCGCGATTCGTGTCCGGCGATAACTATGCGGCTGCTTTTGGCATCCAGTGGAACGAATTTCCGCGAACCCAACTCGATTCCTTCGTTGGGGCACCCATCTCCGAGTCCCGCCTCGCCCGCGTGTTGGGAGCGCCGTTGTCGGTACTCAATGGCGCCCTGGTGCTGGAAGCAGGATCGGGAGCGGGCCGATTCACGGAAGTCTTGCTCAAATACAACGCCGTCGTACATTCCTTCGACTTCAGCATGGCGGTGGAAGCGAACGCCAAGAACAACGGCGCGAACGACAATCTTACGCTCGTTCAGGGCAATATCCTGTCACCGCCGTTTCCCGAGAGCCGGTACGACTTCGTCATTTGTCTCGGCGTCGTGCAGCACACTCCGAATTCGGAACAAACGATCGATGCATTATGGCAAATGGTGCGTCCGGGTGGGACTTTGTTGTTCGATCACTATGACTGGGGCTTGCTGCATCTGACGACCGCAGTCCCCTGGTATCGCGCGGTAATCAAGCGACTTCCGAAACGCCTGCAAAGACCCGTCACCGACTCGATCGTCTCAAGCCTGTTTCCCTTGCATTGGCGATTCAAGGACAGCAAATGGGCGCAGCGCGTTCTGCGCCGGATTTCGCCGGTACATTTCTACTATCCGCATCTCGGTTTGAGCAGCAAGACAGCCTATTACGATTGGGCCCGCCTCGATACGCACGACGCCACGACCGATCACTACAAGCATCGGAGGTCGGCCGCCCAGATACGCCGAACGCTCGAGAAGCTCGGCGCGACGGATATCGACGTGCGAGTCGAGAGGCTGCATGGCAACGGCATAGAAACGAAATGCCGCAAACCGGAAAAGTGACGCTTCGTACTTGTAAACAATTCGCGCGATGCTCGATGCCGGTCCTGGGCGGTTGCACACGCTCAATCCATTTGTGACGGGCGGCGAAACAACAGACAAGCATCGCCATAGGAATAGAAGCGATAGCCCTCGCGTATCGCCTCTTCATAGGCGTGGCGCATGACATCCAGACTGCAAAATGCGCTCACCAGCATAAAGAGGGTCGAGCGCGGCAGATGGAAATTGGTCAACAACACCTCCGCCGTCCGGAAGCGGTAGCCGGGCGTGATGAAGATGTCCGTGTCCCCCCGAAAGGCTCGAAGTTGTCCATCCGCCGCGGCCGCGCTCTCCAGCGTGCGCAGCGTCGTCGTCCCGACGGCGGCGAGCCGGCCACCCATCTTGCGTGCCCGGTTCAGGCGGTCCGCGGTCTCGCCGTCCATACTTGCCCATTCGGGATGCATGCGGTGATTCATCGTGTCGTCCGCACTCACCGGAAGAAACGTTCCGGCGCCAACATGTAGCGTCACCTGCTCCCGGCCAACGCCGCGCGCCGCGAGGCCGTCGATCAACTGCGGTGTGAAATGCAGGCCCGCCGTCGGCGCCGCTACCGAGCCGTCTTTGCGCGCAAACATCGTCTGGTAGTCGGCGGCATCGCGTGGCTCCAGGGCGCGCTTGCCGGCAATGTAGGGCGGCAGGGGCGTCTCGCCCTCAGCCGCGATGGCGGCATCCAGCCGAGCACCGTGCAGCGCGAAACGGACCTCGATTTCGCCCGCCGCCCCACGTGCCACGACCTCGGCTTGCAGCGCCTGGCCCAGCAGCAGACGATCGCCGGCTTCCAGCTTGCGCGCCGGCCGTGCGAAGGCGAGAAAACCGTCCGGCGCCACGCGCCGGTGAAGCATCACCTCGACGTTGGGCTCCGCCGCGCCGCGCCCGATACGCCGGCCGCGCAACCGCGCTGCAATGACCCTTGTGTCGTTGACGATGACCACGTCGCCGGCATTCAGGTATTGCGGCAGGTCGCGAACCCGGGCGTGGGTGAGCGAACCGTCGCTTCGCACCACGAGCATCCGCGCCGCGTCGCGCGGTTCCGCCGGACGCAAGGCGATCCGTTCGTCGGGCAGATGAAAATCGAATTGGTCGACGCGCATGGCCGCTAGATGAAGCCAATTGTCGGCGCTAAGGCAATGCGGCGGCTAACTGCATTCCTTGAGGCTCCGATACACCAGGCAGGAGCCGATCGTCGTCAGGGTAAGACAGAGTGCGGAGGACAGCGTCAGCGTCAACACGACGCCGACGATCGCAATATCGTCCGTCGCCAGCAAGTGGGCACCCGCCGCCAAAGGGCTCATGCCAGGCTCGGCCGGATTGCTCGAGAGCGGCCGTGTCAGGAAATCGCCCAATATCTGCAACAGCAGGGCCGGCAGCACCATCACCACCACCCAGACGGCGGCGAGCGGCCAGAAATGGCGCCGCGACAGCTGCCAGCCTCGGCGCAGAATGCCGCGGCTTTCGTTCATGACCAGCGCCGGAATAAGGAAACCGCAGCGCACAAAAAAAACGATGCCGAACGCCGCCAAGCCGATCCCGCTCAGCACCGTCACATAGTCGGCCTGCGAGCCCCGCAAAAAGGGCAACACAAGCCACACAACCCAGGTCACGAAGGCGGCGGCAAGAACCAGAACGAGCAGGAAGCGCAGGACCGCGGCGTACAGCCGGGCCTCCGGCGCCATGTCCTTCACGTCGAACCATCTACGCGTGGGTTGGCCTTGGATCAGCCGCGCGAGGCGTCCGGACGCCACCACATTCAGCAGCAGCCAGATTAGATAGCCCGCGATCGTCGCGCTCAGAGTCAGACTCGCCATGCGCGCGTCGGGCGAGGTCAGATAAGCCGACAGCATCGAGAAATAGGTCTTGAACAGGATCCAAAGCATGATCGCGGCCAACGTGATCGGAAGATAGAGCGCGACCAGCACCAACTGCGCATTGACGAAGACATAACGATAGGTCGCGACGATGATCGCGCTCGCGGAGATCGCCGACGGCCGCGCGATGGGGCCTGGCGGAAATACGGAAGACGAGGTCGTCACTCGCGACCAGCCGTCGCATCTTTACCGTCGAACTTCACGACATTGGCGGCGGCGACCAGGCGCGGCCTGCTCTTGCCTGCCTCATGCGTTGCCGGTTCGTCCGCATCGTCCTTCTCGACGGTCCTCGCGTCTGTCTCGGTCAGCCACGCGAAGCTGAAATAGAACGCGGCCAGCACGACCATGCAGACCAGCGACAGGTTCGGCACGAGCGATGCCGTGAGCGACGAGATGCCCACGACGCCCAGATAGGTGCACAGGCCGGCGATCTTGCCGATGCGATCCTGCAACCGGTGATGAAAATGATCGCGATCGCCGTCCGACGGCGCCTGGCCCTGGAGCGCCCGAGCCACCATGAGCCGAAGGCAGTCCATCACCGGAATGAAGAACCAGACCACGATCGTTTCAGCCGACACGCCCCATCGATTGTGGGCGCGGATCGCCAGAATTCCGAAAACGAAGGCGACGCCATAGGAACCGGAATCGCCGAGAAACACGCGGCTCGCCATGTTGAACAGGAACGTCACGAACACGGTCGCGAACATCACTTCGGCGATCGCGGCGGTGCTGTTGCCCGTTACGATCATCAGGCAACCGGCCCAAATCGCGAACATTCCGGTGACGACGCCGTTCTGTCCGTCCGCCATATTCACGGCGTTGACGTAGCCGGCCATCCCGACCGCGACGAATATGTAGGCGAACCACTGCGGAATCGCCGTCGGCTGGAAACTTCCCCAGTTGAGCGCCGAGGGGACAAGTTCCGGATCGATGGCCAGGGCGATCGCCGACAGCAGGAACAGCGACAGCAGCCGGCTCGACGGCGATGTCGAACTCTGGTCGTCGGCGTAGCCCACCAGGGTCGCGCCGGCGCCGCACAGCAGAACCACTTCAATCAGCCGAGAGTCGAGAGACGGATTCCAGATCAGCGATGCCCCGGCCCAAAGCAGGACCGGCACCATGATCGCAAGCCCACCGACAAGCGGCGTGACCTGATCGTGCCGCTTCCGGACGGCGTCCGGGTGATCCATGACATTGAGAAATTCGCCGATGGCGCGCGCGTTGATCAGGATCAGCAGCGAGACCATCAAGGCGCCAAAAAGTATGGCCCCGCTGGCCTGCAGTGTCATGTCGCCATGCATCCCAAAAACCCCACGCCCAGCCCAAAAAAGGGCGGCCGTCCCAACGCGCCGCATACTATACCAACGAACGGACAATCGGTTCCCGCCGCGGAAAATTATTCCTGTAGCCTGCTCAAAGTTCGAAAAGATTGCAGTTAGTCATTATTTTGCAATAAAATATGCTAAACGCAATCCAGCACGGCCGTCACAATGTCATCCTGCACCTTGGCGTCCAGATAGGGGTGCATGGGCAGGCTAACCACGGTGCGGCAGATCCGGTCGCTGATCGGCACGGCGACCCCAGGGAACATGCTGTAGCCCTTCTGGGCCGTCAGGGGGATGGGGTAGTAAACAGCGGTCGGGATGCCGAGCGCTTTCAGGCCCTCCTGCAGCTTGGCGCGGTTGGGCACCTGGATGGTGTATTGCGCCCAGGTCGACTGCGCGCCGGCGATGACATAAGGAACCCGAATTTGGTTCGACTGGCCGAGGGCTTCGTTGTAGCGGCGTGCGATCCTTTCGCGCGCCACGAGCTCGTCGGGGAAAATCTTGAGTTTCTCGAGCAGGATCGCAGCTTGAATCGTGTCCAGTCTTGAGTTCAAGCCGATTCGGACGTTTTCGTATTTGTCGCTTCCCTGCCCGTGGATGCGGATCGAGCGCATCACGTCGGCCAGCTGGTCGTCGTTGGTGAATGCCGCGCCGCCGTCGCCATAGCAGCCCAGCGGCTTGGCGGGGAAGAAACTGGTCGTCGCCGCGTCGCCAAGACTGGCGGTTTGCCGCCCATCCAGCGTGGCGCCGAATGCCTGCGCCGTGTCGCAAAGCATCTTGAGGCCTTCGCGCAGCGCGATCGGCTCGAGCAGGCGATAGTCTGCCGCCTGTCCGAACAAATCGACGGGCATGATCGCGCGCGCCCGCAGCTTGCCCTCGCGCCGCACCATCGCGATCGCCGCTTCCAGGCTGGCCGGATCCATATTGTAGGTGTCTTCGAGCACATCCACGAAGACCGGGGTGGCGCCGGCCAGGGCGACGACTTCCGCCGAAGCCGCGAAGGTGAAAGCCGGCACGAAAACGGCATCGCCAGGACCGACATTCCAGGCGCGAAGCACCAGCAAAAGGGCATCGGTGCCGTTGGCGCAGGCGATGCAATGCTTCACGCCCGCGAAGGCGGCGAGTTCGTTCTCGAACTCGCCGACTTGGGGGCCCATGACCCATTGCCCGTCCTCGACGGCTGCCAGGATTGCGCGGTTGAGCGGTTCGCCCAGGCGGCGGCGTTGCGCCTGGAGATCGATGAAGGGAATGGACACGGCCAACTCCAAATGAAGCGAGCGCGGTTCTAAGCGCCAGTCCGGCCGCAAGGCGACACACGTTATGTTGCGGTTTGCGTCACCACGCGTGGTGGTCCTGGCGGCATATCCACCCTTGGCGCCGGGATTTTCGCTGGAACGGGATTAACCACACGCGGTCACACATCCGACACGATCCACTCGCGATCGGCGCTTGATCGGGTTCCGCGCCAAATGTTCAGCATGCGGATTGACGCAAGCGCGTCCTGACGCAAGAATGTTGCGATAAGAATTTCAGGTCCGTCACGTTCGTTGATGGCTTTTTTGAAATTTACTCTCGGCGGACACGCCGATTGTCATGTCTGTGATAAAGTTCAAGAAGAGAACGGTCTGAAGACCGCGTGGGGTCAGGGGAGAGTAGCGTTTGGACAAAAAATATTTTGGCACGGACGGGATCCGTGGCCGGGCCAATTCGGGGTCGATGACGCCCGGGGTTGCGCTGCGGGCTGGGATGGCTGCGGGCCGGATCTTCACGCGCGGCGAGCACCGCCACCGGGTGGTGATCGGCAAGGACACGCGGCTGTCGGGCTACATGATCGAATCCGCGCTGGTGGCGGGCTTCACCTCGGTGGGCATGGACGTCTTCCTGTTCGGTCCCTTGCCG